>Ga0073934_10000412_pt1 | contig 125123 bp, 109 predicted proteins | sample LarsenN4metaG_FD_76834 | JGI IMG/M metagenome (GOLD analysis project Ga0073934, IMG submission 76834) | Hot spring sediment bacterial and archeal communities from British Columbia, Canada, to study Microbial Dark Matter (Phase II) - Larsen... ... | reverse complement strand
GATGAAAATATCAATTCGTAAGCCGATAGATCGAATTGCTCAATTGCCAGTGGAAATAGCGGTAAATAATTACGATAGTTAGATTTAGCGCCAGGCAGCTTGTTCAAAAATGAAATATAGACCTTTCGGTTTGCGATACAGGTTCCAACGAAGTTATGGGGATGATAGATTAAGGAATGAACTGGCGCGCCAGGATAGAATTCGAGCAATGCCATAAGGGTTTTTTCGGCGCCTCCGATGTATGGAAGGGCATCATGTACAAAGGCAATATGTCGGGATTGATTAGACATCAGTAAACGGATTGAAAAGAGATTCAATTAATCGATTGCAGAGATTGCCAAACTTGTTGGGCTGTCTTTTCCCAGGTAAAGGCCTTTACCCGATCAAGACCTGCTACCCTCAGCTCATTTCTATAAGCCGTATCAACAATCAAACGGGTTATAGAGGACCTAATGTCCTCTAAATCAGTCGGATCAAACCAAAGCCCCGTATCGCCAAAGAGAGCTGGCAAAGCGGTGGAATGAGAAGCCATCACCGGCGTTCCACAGGACATAGCCTCCAAGGCCGTCAGCCCGAATCCTTCCTCAAGTGAAGGCAGAATGAAAGCCAGCGCTCCAGAGTACAAAGAAGGCAGGTTATGGTCGTCGACATACCCGAGCCAGCGGATATTTTCCCGTGTATCAATATTGGGAGTTCTTCGAAAAGCATTCCCCATCCCACCAACCAGCACCAGGTCAATAACCCTGTTGAAATTCGCCAGGCTTTTCCAGGCGTCCACTAACCTCCCTAAATTTTTCCTTGGGGAGAGCGACCCTACGAATAGAATATACGGTTTCGCTAATCGGTATTTATGCCTCACCAATTGGATTTCTTCCAATGGACGTGGGTAAAACATCTTTTGATCAACCCCTTCTGGAATCACAGTTACCTGATCGGCTGAAATCCGGTAAGCCTCAAGAATACGTATCTTAGAGTGTACAGAGGCGGTGATGATGAGCCGTGCATTCCTGACCAGACGAGACCATAAAGACCTGTACCAATGAACAAAAATGCCGCTGAACCATTCGGGATGATCGACACAACTCAGGTCGTGGATGGTCACAATATGCCGTGGGTGATTGATTGGCCCGCTGTTTGCCGGAGACCATAAAGCCTCCTGCTCACCTGTCAATCGTGGTAAGAAGAACTGTTCCCAAATATGACCGAACCGCCCCTTCCAGATAGGACCTGGTGTGATCAGCCTGATCGATCCAAGCTCTCCCAATCGACGTGAAACCTCAAAGGAATAGCGTTCGACACCGGTAATACGGCGTGTGACAAAGCGAGCATTAATCGCGACAGGAGTTTGCATAAGAATATTTTAGACTATTATGGCCTATTAAGGTTGTTATAGTTTTATGATGATAGAATTGGTCCAATTTCCACCAGTCGAGAGAACCAAAGATATGTCTCGAGAGGATTATCTCCGCGTGAACCGCGTCAACCCACTAGGCCAATTCCGATCCATGGCGGCTGATTTTATTGGCCAGGAACGTCTGTTTAACCTTGCACGGCATCTTTCTGTGTTATCTCTGGGAGCAACATTCATCTTTGCACCACTGCGCTACCGATTCTTAATCTATGAAATCCCGATGCCACCCATCTATGGCGACTACACAAACTGGCTGGTCTATGCCAGCGATGTGTTTGTCCTTGCAACTCTCATCTTTTGGGGCATCCGTTGGTTATTGCGACCTTACAAACTCAACCTTAGACCGATCTTCATGTCTGCACCGATCCTGGGATTTACACTTCTGGGCTTCGTAAGTGTGTTTACCTCAGTCGAGCCACGCATCTCGGCATATCATGCGGTTCGTATGGCGATTTTATTCCTGGTCTATCTGTATTTAATTAACGAAGTTAAAAGCCCTTCAGTTTTACTATTGCCTATCTGCCTTCAATTATTGCCTCAGGCAGCAATAGGAATTGCTCAAGTCCTTCAACAACAATCCATCGGGTTATATTATCTGGGCGAGCTTAAATTAGATCCATCCTGGAGATGGGTAAGCATTGTCTGGGGAGAAGGAATCCGCTCCTTGCGCGCGTATGGTCTCACTGAACACCCAAACATCTTAGGGGGCTGCCTGGCCTTTGGCCTTCTACTGATCCTGTCTCTGATGAATAAAACCCGATCTGGCCTCCAGTTTCCTTTGATCGGTTTGTTAGGATTGGGAAGCAGCGCATTACTACTGACATTTTCCCGATCAGCATGGCTCGCCGTTGCGCTTGCGCTAATATTTTCCCTGGTCTGGTTGGTAAAAAGACGCCTGACAAAGCCTGCCATTACCTGGTTGAGTGCAATTCTTGCCTGTGGAATCTTCACACTGCCATTCATCTGGCAAAATGCCCCATTTATCGCTGTTCGCCTGAATTGGCAAGGCTCTTTTGAACAGGTAGGCGTCGAGATCCAATCCATTAACGAACGTCGCCTAATAAACAGGGCGGCCAACCAGATCTTCTCAGAGCACGCAATCCTGGGGATCGGCCTGGGCGCGTTCCCCGCGGCTTTGAGAGATCGTTATCCCAATTGGCCGCTCGACTACCAACCTCCCCATTTTGTCTTGTTGGATGTTGCCGCAGAAATTGGTATATTCGGGGCCCTGTGCTACTCGGTGGCAATGCTTGCTCCCTGGCTGGCGCTATGGATAAACCGTAAGCGCCTGCGTGTAACTCCTATTCTGGTTGGGATTTCTGCTGCATTGCTTGCCACAATCATCGTCGGTCTCTTCGATTATTACACCTGGTTCTGGAACGCAGGTCAGTTTTGGCAGTGGGTTATCTGGGGTACATGGGGCGTGGTTTACCATTCTGCTCTCAGGGAGGACAGCGTTGAGTGATTTTCTATTCATCCCCGGTGCGATAGTCTACTTGATTGTTGTGGGCGCCCTATTCGTCTATGGCATCAACTTCTTTTACCTGACCTATCTCACGCTCCGAAAGCGGAACGAACACCTCACGCCACCCGAAATGAAAGAATGGCCCATGGTGACGGTTCAACTACCAATATATAACGAGCTTTATGTTGCCGAAAGGCTGATCATGGCCGTGGCTGCTCTAGATTATCCGCCAGCGTTATTAGAAATCCAGGTCCTGGATGACTCTACAGACGAGACAGTAATAATTGTGCGCCAGGCTGTCAAGCGGGTTCGTGCCAGAGGGATCAACATCGTTCATATTCACCGTACAGATCGGGAGGGATATAAAGCAGGGGCATTAGCCCAAGGAACCTCCGCGGCTAATGGCGTATATTTTGCCATCTTCGATGCGGATTTCATCCCACACCCGGATTTCTTGATGAAAACGCTGCCTTACTTTCAAGATGAGCAGATCGGTTTCATTCAAACCAGATGGGGGCATGTTAATCGCGACTATTCTTTCTTGACTACCTTGCAATCTCTTTCTGTCGATGCCCATTTCATGGTCGAGCAGTTTGCCCGTAGCCAGGCAGGGTATTGGTTTAACTTCAATGGCACGGCCGGCATCTGGCGTAGAAAGGCGTTGGAAGAAGCCGGCGGTTGGACTGCCGAGACATTGACCGAAGACCTCGACCTATCCTACCGGGCATTCTTATGCGGTTGGCGCGCCATCTACCTGAGGGATGTTGAAACCCGCGCAGAGTTGCCAGTGAGCTTTAATGCTTATCGTCGACAGCAACATCGCTGGGCGCGCGGCAGCCTGGAATGCGCTTATAAATTCTTGCCGAAAATTTGGTCGAGACACCTGGCGCTGAGGACAAAAATCGAGGCGACGTTCCACCTTACCGGTTATGCCGTCCACCTTCTATTATGCTCACTGGTAATCCTGTATCCCATCGTGCTATTTCTTTCTCGCCAATACTCTAACTTGATCTCGCTGTTTGGGATAGCATTCCTCTTCAATGCGACGGCTTTCGCCCCAACGATCTTTTTTATCGTCGCACAGCAACAACTTGGAAATCGTTGGCTACATCGGATTCCAGCGATCCTGTTTATATCTGCACTGGGTGCCGGAATGATGCTGAACACCGTCCGTGCCGCCGTCAATTCGCTCAGCACTAGCAAAGGCGCCTTTGAGCGAACCCCAAAATTCGGTATCATCAATAAAGGACAGGATTGGATCAGCCAGCGATATCAACTGAAATTGGATCCAATCGTCTTCTTTGAGCTCCTATTTGCCGGTTTGAACGCTTACACCTTCACACTCGCCATACAGATGCAAAACTGGTTTATTGCCTTTTACTCCGCGCTGTTCTTCAGCGGATTGGTATTCACCTCCGGTTTGACCATCCTGCAAACCATAATCTTGAGCTTGAGAAAGTCAAGATTATCGCTGATCAAGATATGAAGGTTTCGTCGCACGCCCATTCCAGCATTGACCAGGCCGTCGCTCATCCCTCCAAAATAGCGGAGCCAGGTCTTCATTCCCTCGAGATGTCGCTGGTAAAGACTGTGGCATATGCCGATATTTATGATTACCCGCTGAGAGTCGAAGAGGCCTGGCGATACCTGATTGGAATTCCAGCTTCCCTGGAAGAGGTCCGGCAGGCTTTGTCAGGCGGAACGATCATTGGCCAATTAATTTCCCAGTCTCAAGGGTATCTCACGCTGCACGGTCGCGAAGGTCTGGCGGAATTACGACGAGAGCGAGAGCGGGAGTCGAATCGTCTGTGGCCACTGGCGATACATTATGGCCGGTTGATGGCTCATCTGCCCTTCATCCGTATGGTCGCTGTAACAGGCGCCCTGGCCATGGATAACGTAAATCATCGGAGGGATATCGATTATCTCGTGATCACACAGGAGGGACGGTTGTGGCTCTGCAGGGCAATGGTCATTCTCCTGGTGCGCTGGGCTGCCAACAGGGGCATCGCATTGTGCCCTAACTACTTCCTCTCAGAAAATGCGCTCTCGTTGCGGCAGCGTGACCTATATACGGCCCACGAATTGATCCAAATGGTGCCGTTATTTGGTTCTGGAACATATGGTCGATTTAGGCGATTAAACCGATGGACAGAAGATCATCTGCCTAATGCCAGAGGGATGGATCCGCCAAAGTTGGCTAATATTAAACTCTCGCCGCATGGCCAACAACTTGCGATAGAATCCCCACTTCGCACCCATATCGAGAAAATGCTTCGATCTCCACTTGGCGACTGGCTCGAAGCCTGGGAGATGAATCGAAAGGTGCGCAAATTGAGCGCAGTCCAACCCCCTCAGAATGGAAGGGAAGAAGCTCAATTTAGCCCTCAATGGTGTAAGGGCCATTTTGACGGGCATGCGGTTCGTGCACTTAAGGAATATTCCTCTCGTCTGCAACGAATAGCGGGTTTCCCGGTGTGAAATGACGGATATCTTATTCGGGCAATCTTATTATTTGAAATTTGACGAAAAACTGTTGGAGGCTATGCAGCCCTATCCTCCGCTGGGCTCCCTTTATGCAGCCAGTTTAACCAGGAACAGGGGTTACCAGGTGGCGTTTTTCGATGCCATGTTGGCCCAGAGCGAGGCCGAGTGGGACCAAGCATTGGTTGACCACAAACCGACCTTCGCGGTTTTATTTGAAGACAATTTCAATTACCTCTCAAAGATGTGCCTGCTGCGGATGAGAGAGGCAGCATACACAATGATCCGGCTGGCTCGCCGCCGAGGCTGCATTGTCATCGCTGGCGGCGCGGACGCAACGGACCATCCCGAAGCATATCTGGATGCAGGGGTGCACTATGTATTGCTTGGCGAGGGGGAACAGACTCTCCTTGAACTGCTGGACAAAGTATCAGGGAAGGTGGATGTACCATTGGAGGCGATAAATGGGCTGGCGTATAAAAGAGAAAATCTAGCCCAGGAAAATCATGATCGAAAGGGCGTACCTGCTACTCAATTCACACGTACTCCACGTCGCCAGGATATCAAAGACCTGGATTCCTTACCTCTACCGGCGTGGGACCTGGTGGACGTCGACCGATACCGGAATATCTGGAAAAAACGGCATGGTTACTTTTCCATCAATATGGTGACAACCAGGGGTTGCCCATACCATTGCAATTGGTGCGCCAAACCAATCTGGGGGCAACGCTACAACATTCGGAGCCCGGAAAACGTGACCGCAGAAATGGTGTGGATAGACAAGCATTACCATCCGGATCACGTGTGGTTCATGGATGATATATTCGGCTTGAGGCCAGGCTGGCTGTCCCGTTTCGCTGACCTCCTGGAGCAGAACCATCTGATCATCCCCTTTAAATGCCTGAGCCGGGCAGACCTGCTTCTCAGGGAGAACGATTGCGAAGCGCTGAGCCGGGCAGGCTGTCAGATAGTGTGGATAGGAGCTGAATCTGGCTCACAAAAGGTTCTGGATGCGATGGAAAAGGGTATACGGGTACAACAGATCTACGAATCAACCAGGCGGCTTCAATCCCTCGGCATCCAGGTCGGTTTTTTTCTGCAGTTTGGTTACCCCGGAGAAAGCCGGGATGACATCGAAAAGACTTTTGAAATGGTGCGCCAATGCCAACCAGATGAGATCGGTATATCCGTGTCCTATCCCTTGCCCGGAACGCGATTCTATGAGGCCGTTAAAGAACAATTGGGGTTCAAGAAAAACTGGTTTGATTCGAAAGATCTGGCAATGTTGTATCAGGGACCTTTCTCCACAGCCTTTTATCGCCAGCTACATATGGTGCTTCACAGGGAATTCCGAGTTCTAAAGGCCTGGAAGGATATTAAATATCGGCTGCAAAATGGAAGGGTGCATTTGGGAAAGCCGATTCCTGGTATTTCTGTCCCACGAAATTTTGTTAGAATGTCCTATAATAGGTTGCTCCTCCTTTGGGAACGCAGGAAACTTAATCGCCTGGAGCGCCTGCCTCACAGCGGGCTACAGCCGATCAAGCCCAGCATGTCCCCGCTGGCTGCTTCGATTCCATCAACGCGTGAAGATATGCCATGACCGAATCCCAGGCCATAATCGATCACCTGGCAAAGGCATGGTTCTTCTGTTGTCCCAATTGCCGGTCCCCGTTAGTCTATCGTTCAAAGGAAGAATTGTGCTGCACAAGAGACGGCTTGGCGTTCCCATGTATCGCGGGGATCTGGCGTCTATTGACTCCAGCTCAAATTGATACCTATCGACAATTTATCGAGGAATACGAGGCGGTACGCAAAGCCGAAGGGCGTGGTTCACCAGACGCGGAATATTATCGGGCGTTGCCATTCGACGATCTAACTGGTAAACATAAGGCCGATTGGCTCATCAGGTCAAAGTCCTATCGTCAATTTATTGGAGAGTTGGTATCCCCCGCTGAAAGACAAATCCAAAATCCCCTCAGAATAATCGACCTGGGAGCCGGGAATGGCTGGCTGTCGTATCAACTCACTAAGCGCGGACACCAGGTAGCTGCAGTTGACCTGATCACCAACGATTGGGATGGATTAGGAAGCTTCAAATATTACGATCTACTATATATTCCTATCCAGGCAGACTTCAACAGGCTTCCGTTTTGTGATCTCCAATTCGATCTCGCTGTCTTCAACGCATCCTTCCATTACTCGTCAAGCTATTTGCTTACCTTGCAGGAATGTCTGCGAATCCTGGCTCCCGGAGGTAGATTGGTAATCCTCGATACTCCGGTGTACCACAACGCTTCCAGTGGAGCGAGCATGGTGCGCGAGCGTGAATCCGAATACGAACGCAAGTACAGCTTCCCCTCAAATTCATTGGGGAGTGAGAACTATCTCACGTATGCTCGCCTGGATGAGATCGGGAACAAACTCAACCTGGATTGGAAGCTGCGCACACCAATATATGGTTTTAGCTGGTGGGTAAAACCGATCAAGGCGAAGATCAAGGGAGATCGAGAACCAGCAAAGTTCCACCTGATCTATGCGTTAAAACCAAATTTCAGCTAAGCGCCTTGGCCATCGCTTCAATATGAGCAGGTGTGGTCCCGCAACAACCGCCGATGAGCTTCGCCCCTGCCGATCGTGCCTTGCGGGCATATTCGGCCATTAACTCCGGAGTGCCATCATAAAATATCCCAGAGTCACGTAGCTCAGGCAGTCCGGCATTGGATTTTGCGATAAGCAACGTCTGCGGGCTGGTAACATGCATCACCTGAATTACCTGCAAGATCTCCTCGGGGCCATTCCCACAATTAGCCCCGATGGCTGCCAGATCTAACTTCCCGAGTTCCTGTACCGCAGTATCCGGCCCAACTCCCATGATCGTGCGTCCATGCCTAACGAAAGTCATGGTGACGGCGACTGGCAGGTCGCTCGTTGATCGCACGCCCTCTACCGCCGCCATCGCCTCGCCCAGGTCAACCATCGTCTCGATCCAAAACATCTGCACACCACCTTCAACCAATCCGATCGCTTGTTCGGCATAGGCTGCGATAACATCCTCTACACTCAATGGTCCATATGGCTTGAGCAATTGGCCTGTAGGACCGATGGAACCGGCAACAAGCACCGGTAACAAGGATGAATCGGCTGTCATTCGGGCGTTACCGCCGGCAGCTTTATTTAATTCTTTTACCCGTCCCTCGAGACCGTGCATACCCAGCCGGTACCGGTTGCCGCCAAACGAATTGGTCAGGATGATCCGAGCACCGGCTTCGATATATCGGCGGTGTATGCCCCTGACTATTTCAGGATGTGAAACGTTCCAGGTCTCAGGCGGCGTCCCTGAATGCATACCCGCCGCTAAAAGCATCGTGCCCATTGCCCCGTCAAGAAGGATAGCACCATCGTTATGGATCAACTGGGAAAATACGTCCATTCTTCTCTCTCTCACCTCTTGCCCTGCAAGTAATGATCAATCGCTTGGGCTGCCTTACGACCTGCAACCATTGCGTTGACAACCAGGCTGGGTCCTGTTGAAATATCCCCGCCGGCGAAGACACCCTCCCGGCTGGTTTCACCGGTCTCAGGATTTGTGGCGATCAATCCCCAGTTATAGGTGTCCAGTCCTGGTGTCGACTTTGTGATGCTTTCGTCGGGCCAGTATCCAAGCGCTTTGATCACCGTATCGGCAGATACTTCAAAGTTCGACCCTTCGATAGGCACCGGACGCGGTCGGCCCGATTTATCAGGCTCGCCAAGCTGCATGCGCACGCACTCAATCCGGGCCAGGCGGCCATCTTCGCCAGCGATGAAACGCACGGGTTGGGTGAGAAATTCATAACGTGCCCCCTCTTCAATCGCCAGTTTCCTGTCGTGCAAACCACCGGGCATTTCCTTTTCCGTCCGGCGATACAGGCAGGTCACCTCCCTGGCGCCCATCCGCAAACAGGTACGCAAGCAGTCGGAGGCTGTATCTCCACCGCCGATGACGAATACCCGATCGCCAATTTCCGGTCGACTCTTCATGACGGGCGGGAGCAGGTCCAGAGCTACGTTGGCGCGGATTAAGAACTCAGTGGCATTGATCACGCCGGGCAGCTCCTCGCCGGGTATATTCATCGGGGCATCAATTCCCACACCCACCCCGATGAACACCGCCTGGTAACCACGGTCCAGTAAGTGTTCGACCGTAAGATCGTTACCAATATAGGTATTCGGAACAAACTCGATTCCCGCCTGCATCAAATCAGACCAGCGATCGAATACAATACTTTTAGGAAGCTTAAAGTTTGGAATTCCATAAGTCAGCAGGCCGCCCGGTGCCGGCATGGCCTCGAAGATGGTAACCTGGTGACCGGATTGGATGAGCTGTTCTGCGCAAGTTATTCCCGCTGGACCTGCTCCTACAATCGCCACCTTATATCCACTGGGAGTACCCAGCGGTATCTTCACTCCACATATTGAACGCTCATAATCAGCCACAAAGGCTTCCAGGGCACCAGTATGGACTGGCTCACCCCTCTTCGACCGGACACACGATCCCTGGCAAAGTTGTTCATGAGGGCACACACGCCCACAGATCTCTGGTAGCGAGCTGGTCTGCCTGTAGACCCGGGCAGCCGAGACAAAATCACCCTGCTCGATAAGCCACATGGCCAGAGATATATCGTTGCCCGCCGGACAGGCCTTCTGACAGGGCGCAGGGTCTGGACAGTGGATACATCGGGCAGCTTCAGATATTGCCCGCTCAGAAGATATCGGAATGGAAATATCATCAAAGTCCTTGACCCTGTCTGCAACAGGGCGCACAGGCAATTCATAGTAAGGCAATCTCATACGAGCTTTTCGGTCAACGCCTGGGAACTCCCGCGTAGAATCGATCATGGCAGCACTGCTCCTGTGATTTTGCATATGCTACAAATAGCTTTCCAGGAATTGTCCCACTTCGGTCATTTTGAAGACGGGTCCATCAACACAAATCAATTTATCACCCAGGTTACATCTGCCGCACTTTCCAATTCCACAGTGCATTCTAGCCTCCAGGGTGACAAAATTCTGTTCAGGTTGAAATCCAAGTTTATTTAACACTTGGTTCACATAGTAAATCATGACCGGCGGACCACAGGTGATGGTCACCGCGTTGTGCGGTGAGGGCGCGACCTTCGCCAATAGTTCGGTTATCAGGCCTACATTATGATCCCAGGTCTGGTCCGGGTGGTCGACTGTCAGGTGAAGCTCGCAATCTGGGGACGAGCGCCACTCCTCGTATTCGTCAGTGAAAATCAAGAGCGACGGGTGGCGCGCTGCCCATAAGATAGTAAAGTGTCCATAGTCCTTGCGATTGTCCAATATCGTGTGGATTACCGGGCGAAGCGGCGCGCCACCGATTCCACCCCCCAGGAGTATGATATTTTTTCCGGCAAAGTCGTGCATCGGAAAACAATTGCCCATCGGCCCGCGAATTCCAACCACATCCCCCTGGCCTAATCTGTGCAATTCGGTTGTAACCGTGCCCAATCGTTGAATGGCGAATTCCAGTATCCCACTTCTTGCCGGGGTTGAGGCAATCCCAAAAGGCGCTTCACCCACTCCAAATGCCGATACGAAAGCGAACTGCCCCGGGTGGTATTCAGAGAACGCCAGGGCTCCGCCATCCATCAACTCGACACCTAAAAGTTTGATTTCATTACCAAGGTCGCGGACATATTTCAGTTTCCCGAGGAAGGGGACCATCGGATTTTCATCGGTAATGATTTTGTTCATCATGGAAATTGCCTGACCTCCACAATCCGACGCAGTATTTCGGTGATATCGATATTTACCGGGCACAGGTCGATGCATCTACCGCATCCCGTGCAGGATAGCTGGCCGTACCGTCTTGGGAAGTAATAATATTTACAATAGATTCGGTTTCTCAGTCGTTCGCCTTTCCCGGCACGTGGATCGTGCCCGCCGGCTGTGCGCCGATATGCATTACGCGTGCAACTATCCCAACACCGGATGCGCTCAAACCGGCGTTCTCCAGCAGATGCGGGCAGCTCCTCATCGCGAATGTCAAAACACCGACAGGTCGGGCAGGCATATGCACAAATCCTGCAGCTCAGGCATCTTTCCGCGACCTCATCCCACATAGCATCTTCAAAGAGCAGGGGAAATGTTTTCGCTTCTGGAAGGACGACCCGGGTGGGTTGTGTAGCATCTGTGCATCCCGATAAGGGAGACCTATCGATATAAAAATCCGCCCCGTCTTGAAGATAGCGGTTAAGGAGGTCTAATCCTTTTTGAGTCATCACCTGAACATCGAAACCCTCTTCGAACTCAGCCAGAGAGATATCGACACCGCTGGGATCATCTGGGGAGAGGCCTAATTCGGTACAAAAACACGTCTCGCCCATTTCTTTGCACTTCATGCCAATCACGGTTGTTAGTTTCCGTTGCGCTGCATAATAAGGGTCGGCAGGGGCTGTATCGATAAACATGGCATCCAGCGAAGACAGGCCGCGTGCATCGCACGCTTTCACCCCAAAGACAACCTGTTCCTTCACCGGCAAGGTCTCATTCAACCTGAGCTTATCCCCATTTTTATTTATAGTAAAGAGCACCTCTGTTGACGGGAAAAAGACCTCTTTTGGAGAAAGTACTGGCCGTTCTCGAGCCATTGCCACCTCGCTGCTCTTGCTGACCTGGCGATAGAGGAGAATCCCTTCAACATAACTGGGTGCAATCAAAGGGAGCTCCTCTGCCATTTCATCCAACCATCTAAAGAGGGCACTCCGTGTGATCATTGTCATGGGATTCCCTGCTCCTGCTGAAGTATGGAAGTCAACGGTGAAAAGGCCGGTTTTATTCCTGGCCGATAACCGAACATTGTTTCGATCTCCTGGGCCAGCCTACGGTTCAACAGGCTGATCGGGAGTCCCATGGGACAGACACGCTCGCATTCATCACAGCCCACACACCGCCCGGCCAGGTGAAATGCTCGCCCTAAATGAAACGTCCGTTTTTCATCTACGCCAAAGCCCATTCCAACCCATAATGAATCGTCCCTTTCGTAGAGACATGCCGGGCAATTACATAGCGGGCAGACCTGGCGACAGGCGTAGCAACGGATGCAGCGGTCGAACTGAGCGAGCCAATATTTTGCCCTCTCGCTTGTTGTGAGGTCCTGAATTCCTCGTAAATTTTCTTCTTCTTGGACCAGCTCAGGGGAAACCGACTCTCCGATCAGGAAATCATAAACTAATGGCACTCTCTCGCTGCACGAGCGGCAGCGCCTCTGGTATGTATAAATGGGCTCACATTCCACGAAAGCCCGTTTTCCTGCCCCATCCAGGATCCCTTCACATACAACGCCAATGACCTTCAACCTTTCTCGACTGACTTGATTTTCTCCAATCAAAACATTGATAGCGCGGATGTCACAAGGCTTGGTAATTATCGCAATGCTCGCATCTGGAGCCAGTTTGTGCGTTGCCTTCATTAAACTTCCGTCATTGAACAATTGGGGGAGATATGTGGTCAGGTTATGGGTACAGGTCTTGTCGAAAATCAACCTGGCAACATCTTCTCCCTGATAGATAAAGGCCGGCCTCGTGCGACCATGTGTGCCACGCTCATATCCGACTACACAGGCGACGTCGCCGCTTGTCAACCACTCTGCTGCCTTAGCCTGAATCTCAGCGGAAATGGTCATCGTTTCGCTCCAAACGCAAGGGTGTTGTCTACGGCCATCGATCTAGTTTGATCAAACCGTCTCCAATGGCAGGGACCCAATTCCCGGACAACTTCTGTGAATTCGTTTACGATCCTGGCAAAGCGTTCCCCTTCTGAAGCAGACACCCAATCCAGCCGCAGCCTTTCTCGCTCAAGTCCAACGAAGGAGAGTAGTGTCTGCAGGACGGGAATACGCTTGGCCGTCCGGTGGTTGCCAGTATCATAGTGGCATTCGCCGATGTGACAACCAAGCACCAATACGCCGTCCGCACCCTGGTCGAAAGTCCGCATGATTAACTCGGGGGAGACTCGCCCCGAACAAGGCACCCGGATGGCGCGCAGGTTGGCAGGATACTTCAAGCGGGAAATCCCCGCTATATCGGCACCGGTATAACTGCACCAGGTGCACAGAAAAGCAACGATCATAGGCTCAACCATCGGGATTCCTCCCCGGAATGGACCGGCAGGCTCAAGGCTCCGATCATCTCAGAGACGATCTGCCGATCATCGTAGTGGATCAGGGTGATTGCTTTATTCGGGCAGGTTGCAGCACAGGTACCACAACCTTTGCATAGAAATCCATTCACTCCAGCGCTGCCCGATTCAACCTGAATTGCCTTGTATGGACAGGTCTCTGTGCATTGGCCACACCCTGCACAAAGGGATCGATTTACCTCTGCAATAAAAGGATCTAGAGAAATCTCACCCTGATCGATGAGAGATAATGCCGCGGCAGCCGCTCCTCCTGCCTGGGAGACGCTGTCAGGGATATCCTTGGGGCTCTGGCAGGTCCCGGCCAGGAATACCCCCTCCGTGGAGGTCTCGACCGGGGCTAACTTCGGATGTTTCTCAAGGAAAAATCCATCCCGGCTGCGACTGATCCCAAATGTAGTGGCTACCTGAGCCATATCAGATTGCGGTTCAAATCCGGTAGCCAGTATCACCATGTCGACCAAAACGTGGTCGGGTTGATTGTAATATTTTTCATCCCAGTTGACCCGAATCTTGCCATCCTGAGAGGCAACTGATCTCACCCGGCCGTGGTAAAAGGTTACACCCTTCTTGCGAGTCCGATTGAAAAACTCCTCGTAATCTTTTCCAAAGGCGCGCATGTCACGATAAATCTCATATACCTGTGCATCCACGTAATCATGGACGAGTTGGGCGATCTTGAGGGAGTACATACAACATGCCCGAGAGCAGTATTCATGAAAACGGTCATCCCGGCTGCCAACGCAATGCACGATAGCCACACTGCGAGGAGGCTGGCCGTTCTTGAGCAACACATTCCCACCCGTTGGGCCGCTGGTATTGATAAGGCGCTCAAACTCCATGCTTGTGATCACGTTCTCCACACGGCCATATCCCAATTCCGGGGCTTTTGCAGGATCGAAGTCTTTGAAACCAGTAGCAAGAATGATCGTTCCTACATCGAGCTCGACGATCTCTTCTTTCATTTCGTGGTTTATTGCCCCTCGGTCGCAGGCAGCCACGCACTCCAAACATTCAGAGCAGATACCACATCGAAGGCAACGTTCAGCTTCCGCCAGTGCCTCTTCCTCGGTAAGCGTGAGGTCCACCTCTCGAAAGTTGTGGATACGCTCATCTAATGGGATAGATGAGATAACTACACGCGGTCTTCGGGAGGCTTCACCATTTTCCAGTTTTCGCACGATGTCCGCCTGTGAGAGCTGCACCACCGGTAACTTGCGCGGTTCCTGAAGGCCTTGATCTCCCCGCAGGTAGCGGTCGATACAGCGGGCAGCTCGATGCCCCTCGCCGATGGCATCGACCACGAAGAATGTCATCCCACGCTGGACATCGCCAGCGCAAAAGATACCCTTCATCGTAGTCATCATTTCCTGGTCGGTCTGGATGCCAACCGGGTAACGAGTGTTAATACTCCCATTCGGGGGCAAGAACGAGAAATCGGGACCTTGACCAATCGCCCATATCACCAGGTCGGCAGGTAAGAGGTGTTCGGTCTGCGGGATTTCATCAAAGTCGGGACGACCGCGCTTGAATCCCCTGAAGACTACCTCGACACACCTTACTCCTATGATCTTATCCCTCTTGACAACGATCTCTTTAAATGCGCGGCCCGGGCATATCGTGACGCCTTCCTCTTCTGCAACGCCTATTTCCCATTGGAATCCCGGCATCTCTCCGCGTGGCTCCAGGCAAGCCATTCTTACCTCAGCGGCACCCAGTCTCAGCACCGTGCGGGCTGTATCCAAAGCCACGTTGCCGCCGCCCAGGACGATAACTTTTTTACCTCGGAGATTCAACCTCTGCCCCAGGCTGACCTTTCTAAGCACGTCCAGGCTTAACCAATTATCGGGGTGGTTGGAATTGCGTATCGGCAATTTCTTAGCCTGGTGAGCACCGGTAGCGATCAATATAGCGTTGAAACCCTTCTCGAACAAACCAGGTACATCCGTTATGGGAGTATTCAAGCGCAGCTCGACCCCTTCCGCGATGATCTGTTCAATTTCCCAATCGAGCAATTCCACAGGCAACCGGTGCGGAGGAATCCCCAACCGCATCATCCCCCCCGCCAGCGGTTGAGATTCGAATACAGTGACCGAGTACCCCAGACGAACAAGGTCCAGCGCTGCGGTGAGCCCGGCAGGTCCAGAGCCAATGATTGCGATCTTTTTCCCATTTGGAATCGGGTGATGTTGGAATGGTGTGCCAACGATGGATTTATCTCGCTGCGTTTCTAGTTCATCTCGGTGAGCGAACGCCCAATCCGCAATAAAACGCTTCAATCCCATGATATTGACCGCCTCGTCATACCTAGTGCGGCTGCAAGCATCTTCGCAGCGATGATTGCACACCCTGCCACACACCGATGGAAATGGATGTTCCCGGCGTATCGCCCAGTAAGCATCGGCATACCGTTTTTGGCGGATCAACGCGATGTACCCCTGGGCGCGCTGATCGGTAGGACAAGCGTTCCGACATGGGGCGATGCCCAGCTTTTGGATGGTATATGCGCCGGGAACCGCCTGAGCGGTGTTTCGGTATGAAGCTTTGCGCATGCTTAAGCCAAGATCGAAGGGATTGACCACTTCAACCGGACAGGCCTCAGCGCATTTACCACAGCCGGTGCAGGATCGTTCATCGATGTAACGCGGCTTTCGGCGTACCCGGACATTGAAATTCCCCACATAGCCGGAGACCGATTCGATCTCACTGTAACTCAACAGACAGATATTCTCGTGGCGTCCAACGGACACCATCTTTGGGGTGAGTATTCAGGCTGCACAATCAAGCGTAGGAAAGGTCTTATATAACTGGGCCATGTGCCCGCCGATGCTCGGTTCCCGTTCTACGAGATAGACTTTCTTCCCAGAATCAGCCAGCCTCAAAGCAGCCTCAATCCCAGCGATACCTCCACCAACTACCAATGCAGATGGATTCATCTCCACATAGCGCATCTCCAGGGGATTATGATGTCGAACGCGCCGGATAGCGGCTGCAACCATCCCCTTGGCTTTGCCGGTTGCCAGCACCCGATCCTCGACCACCCAAGAACATTGCTCCCGGATATTCGCCATCTGGAAGAAGAACGGATTCAATCCGGCCTCTTCACACGCCTTTCGGAAGGTCGATTCATGCATCAAGGGCGAACAGGAAGCCACAACGATCCGGTTCAGCCCAATATCCCGGATATCTTCCTTGATCAAATCCTGTCCTGGATCCGAACACATGTAGGTGTAATCGCGCGCGAGCACCACATCATCCAGCAAGCGAGCAAACTCTGCAACAGCCTCGACATTTACGTTGGCCGCGATGTTTGTGCCACAATGACATACGTACACCCCAATTCTCGGCTTGGTGAGGTTCATATCGACGCCTCCAACAATGCACCCTCGATTTCTGCAAAAATCTGCTCCTGTGTAAATCCCCTTTGGGACGCCGCTCCGGCTGGACATGCAGCTACGCAAGCTCCACAGCCTTTGCAGAGCACCTCGTTCACTGTTGCGATAAGCCGATCACCCACTTGGACCATTTCGATAGCCCCGAACGGACATAGGCCTTCACAGGTCCTGCATCCACCGCATTTCTCTTCGATCACAGTAGCGGTAAATGGTTCGAGCAGCACAGAGCCGGCGTCCATCAGGGATAAGGCTGCAGCCGCGGCTGCGCTGCCCTGTGCAACGCTGTCTGGGATGTCTTTTGGACCCTGGCAGGCACCAGCCAGGTAAACGCCGTCGGTAGTGGTTTCGACCGGCGCCAGCTTAGGGTGTTTCTCCAGGAAAAATCCATCCGGGCTCAGGCTGAGCCCAAACCTGTGTGCAATCTCCGCCTGGTCATCTTGTGGTTCCATTCCGGTGCCCAGTATGACCATGTCGACTTCTTCACCGCGGATGTCACCTGTGAATACGTCTGTAGCAACAACTACCAGGCGGTTGTCCCGCTGTTCAACTCGGATGTCGCCATCGTATCTCCGGAAGTGAACGTTGGCGTGGTTTACGCGCTCGTAGAATCCTTCGTAATCCTTGCCAAACGTGCGCATATCGCGATAATACTCCACCACTTCTGCACCGACATAATCGCGCACCAGTTGGGCCAGCTTCAAAGAGTACATACAACAGATTCGTGAACAATACTCATGGTAATGTTCGTTTCGACTGCCCACACAGTGCAAGATCGCGATGCGACCTGGAGTCCTGCCATCCTTCAATCTCACCTTTCCGGTGGTAGGGCCGCCGGAATTGATCATCCTTTCGAATTCCATACCGGTCATGACGTTATCAAAGCAGCGATAACCATATTCCGGAGCCTTTTGGGGACTGAAATCCTTAAACCCGGTGGCCAGGATGATCGCGCCGACATTTATATCGAGTATGCGATCTTCTTGATCGAACTGGATGGCTCCGGTCTGGCAAAATTTCTCGCATGCCTTGCACTTGCCACGTATGAAATAGGCGCAATTCTGCGTATCGATCACCGGAACGCGCGGCACAGCCTGGGGAAAGGGAAAATATATCGCACTGCGGGGTCCCAGACCAAGATCAAACTCGGAGGGGATTTTCTTCCAGGGGCACTTCTCTACGCAGGTCCCGCAGCCGGTACACACGTCTTCGTCGACGAAACGCGCCTTCCGGCGAACACGCACACTGAAATTGCCTACGAAACCCGATACTGCCTCGACTACGCTGTAGCTGAGTAGCTGAATATTATCGTGGCGTCCCACGGACACCATCTTGGGGGTCAGGATTCAGGCTGCACAGTCCAGCGTGGGAAAGGTTTTATATAGCTGCGCCATATGCCCCCCGATGCTGGGTTGGCGCTCTACCAGATATACTTGTTTTCCAGAATCAGCCAATCGCAATGCTGCTTCGATCCCCGCGATCCCGCCCCCCACCACCAGGGCAGCCTGCTGCACAGCGGCCTGGCGAATATCCAGAGGTTGATGATTGCGCACCCGATTTACCGCAGCAGACACCAGAGCGATTGCCTTTTGGGTGGCTGCTTGAGTATCTTCTGATACCCAGGAGCAGTGCTCCCTGATGTTCGTCATCTGGAACATAAAGGGGTTCATCCCGGCGCCAGCGCAAGCCCGACGAAAGGTCGATTCGTGCATCAGCGGCGAACAAGACGCCACCACCACGTGATCCAGTCCTTTCCCAAGGATGTCATCCTTGATGAGGGCCTGACCTGGATCTGAACACATGTAGGCGTAATGGCGGGAGACTGCTACGCCTGGTAACCGAGAGGCAAATTCTGCCACTGTGGCAACGTCCACCATGGCTGCGATGTTGGTGCCACAATGGCAGATGTATACGCCGATTTTCCGTCCAGCTTCTACAATGTTCCCCTGGGAATGGCGATAATGATCAGGGCTGGCAGGTGTCATCCGGCTGACCTCCTTGAGATTGTCAATTATTTTGTTATTTGTCACCGGGAATTATAGCACAATTTGTGCAAAAAAGCACAATCCTTTGACACGATTCGTAAGCACCCGGCTGATCATCGATTCGATGTTATGATTCCTGCTTATGAAGCAGGAGCTGCCAATAGGTAAACTCTCTTCCGAGTTATTAGCTCGCCTAATCGAACGCGCTCCCGTGCAGCACCCACGCCTGGTGATCGGACCCAGGGTTGGTTTTGATTGCGCAGTGGTCGACCACGGTAGTGGGCCTCTCCTGGTATATAAATCCGATCCGATCACATTCACCAGTGATGAAATCGGATGGTACCTGGTGCAGGTCAATGTGAACGATATTGCGACCTGCGGCGCTATCCCACGCTGGCTGATTACCACCATGCTGTTGCCTGAGGCAAATACAACTCCCGAATTGGTAGACCAGATCGGTGACCAGGTATTTGCTGCCTGCCGAGAATTGGAAATCACCGTCATCGGTGGCCATACCGAGATTACGGCTGGATTAACTCGCCCAATATTGGTGGGGACGTTGATTGGCGAGGTCGAGAGGGATAAACTGGTACTCCCAAGCGGGGCGAAGCCAGGAGATCACCTCCTGCTGACCAAAGGGATCCCGATCGAGGCCACGGCAATCCTGGGACGAGAGTATGCAGCCCGGCTGTCCTCCGAGCTGGGGAACGAAGGAATCCAGCGAGCACAACATTTTTTATTCGACCCTGGGATAAGCGTATATAAAGACGCTCAAGTTGCGCTGGCTGCAGGGGTAGTTACAGCCATGCACGACCCCACCGAAGGGGGATTGGCTGCGGCGTTATGGGAGCTCGCAGAGGCATGTGGGCATATTTTGTCGGTCAATCTGAATGAGGTTTACATCCCACCCATATCACAACGAATTTGCGATATATTCGAAATAAACCCGCTAGCGGCAATTGCTTCCGGAGCTCTCTTGCTTGCATCACCAGCTGATCATGCCTTGACAATCCAACAAGCACTCGAACACCAGGGCATCCGGTGTTCGGACATCGGTTGGGTGGTGGAGGGTGACCCGGCCGTCTGGATAACTGCCTGTTCAGTGCGCCAGTTATTGCCCCGCCCAGCGAGAGATGAAATCGCCCGCATCTTCGCAGAAAAAAATAAAACCCCGTGATCACCGGGGTAAAAAAAGGAAATTTGGTCAATCGCTAGTGGCGAGGGTGGGATTTGAACCCACATCCAAGGGCTTATGAGTCCCCTGCTCCACCTTTGAGCTACCTCGCCGCGGTCTGAGCGGGAAAAATCTTACTACGCTAGGGATGATTTGTCAACTCGTGCAGACCACGTACCGCCCGCTCTGCTTCACTGCCTTCCACGACCAGGCTGATCGAAACCTCCGAGGAGCCCTGGGCAATTGCAATGACGTTTACCCCACACTGGCCTAACGTGCCAAAGATACGACCGGCTATTCCTGGCGTATGGCGCATACCCGCGCCCACCACGGTCACAATCACGACATCTTCCATTGCCCAGATCGAATCGATATCGCGGCTTGCCAGCTCACTTGAGAAACTGGCCTCCAGAGCTGAAACCACTCTCACCGTAGATTCACCTGGGACGGCAAAACAGATCGATTGCTCCGAAGAGGCCTGGGTGATTAATGGCACGCTCGTCCCGGTCGCTGCGACTGCCCCAAAGGCACGCGCCGCCACACCAGGCACACCCAACATGCCGCGACCCTCGATTGTGATCAGGCTTTGCCGCGGGATTGCAGTTACAGCTTTGATCGCCCCATTGGTCTGTTTTTCCTGGTCTGGAACCAGGCGGGTGCCAGGATGCGCGGGATGGAAAGTATTGCACACCCGCAGGCCGATTGCAGAGTCGATGATCGGTCGGATCGTCTTTGGATGAACCACCTTGGCACCGTAGTATGCCAACTCAGAGATCTCTCGATAGGTCAATTCAGGTATCGTATGGGCGTCTGGAACCAGGCGCGGGTCTGCGCTCATCACGCCATCCACGTCGGTCCAAATCCACACCTCATCTGCCGGAAGAACGCACCCCAGGATCGCCGCCGAATAATCGCTGCCACCACGGCCTAGAGTTGTGGTAATGCCTTCGGGGGTCGCGGCGATGAAGCCGGTAATCACCGGCACGACCCCTTGAATCAACAGCGGCTCGATGACCTGTTGAGACTTTTCCTGGGTAGCTAGAAAATCCGGATGGGCGGATTGAAAATGCGCATCGGTGACGATCAACCGGGTGGCTTCGATGGGCTGGGAAGGGATTCCATTGACGTCAAGCACACCAGATAACAACCGAACAGAGAGGCGTTCGCCCAACGATCCGATGGCATCGATCGCACGGGGAGTAGACTCCCCAAGCACCGATATTGCCTGGCAGAGGTTGACAAATTCACCAATTAAACGCTCGAGTTCTTGTTTCAGGGTGCCATTCCGGTAGGAATCGTGGATGAATCTATCCACGATCCGATAGTGACGATCCCGCAGCGAATCGGCTGCATGGTAAACATCGGCCAGCTTTCTGTTTACGACACTGCTGGCACTATCTAACAATAGATTGGTGACACCGCTCAAAGCTGAGGTGACAAGTACCAGCCGGGACCATTCGACATGAGCCTGGGCCACAATCTCGATGACCTGATCGATCGCCTCTACGCTTCCTACGGAAGTACCCCCAAACTTCATCACCAAGGTTTGTCTGTTCTTGGAGCCATTTCCCATAGTTATCACCTGAGTGTCAAAGAATTGTGGCAATCGCTGCCAGGCCAAATCCGAAGATCACCGCGCCTGATAAACGGTTCACCCACCGCAGGCTGTCTTCACCGAAGCGTGACCTGAACAGGCTTACCATCCCACTTAATATCATCCACCACAAGGTTGACCCTAGAAAGACGCCGGCGACCAAGGCCAGCGCAGCCATATAATCGCTGCCCATCCTGCCCAACCCGAGTCCAGCGAACACTGCTGTAAAACTTAAAATAGTAAGAGGGTTGGTCAGGGTGAGAACTAATGTAGTTAGATACGCTCCAATCAGGTTGGGGTGAGAGACCTGGTTTGTTCTCAGAACAGGCTGCGTCAAGAATATCTTGCTGCCGAGAAATAATAAAAACAGGCCCCCAATCAGACGGATCCACAATTGCTGGTCGATTAAAAAGGTCGAAAGAAAGACAAGCCCAAATCCTGCTATTGCCCCGTAGAAGGCGTCTGCTGTGGCTGCTCCCAACCCAGTAATGAAACCTGAAAGCCTCCCATCAACCAGTGTGCGCCGGATGCATAGAATTCCGATTGCACCAACGGGTGCAGCGATTGAAAAACCGATCAGCAGGCCTTTTATGAACGTGATGTAATACATATGTAGAATGTGTACATGGCTATGCGATTTATTCCCTGTCGTATACTTTGACCTGGCCGGCCAACAACATTTTTCCATATTGCCCTAATGCACGATAATAGGGTTCAATACTTGGAATGTAATGGCGCTCTGCTTTACCATGCGGCTCCAGGCCACTTTGTCCCCATACTACGCCCTGACCACGAGGCGCAAATCGGGCGCTCGTTCCAGGCAGCTTGCGACCGATTGTGGGCTCATATCCGCTGCACGCCCTGACGGATTCTACCAACCTCTCGAGATAGATATTTCCCGAGCTACAGGCGACCCCGTTTTCCATGACCGATACTTGCATCTCCAGCCCATCTCGATCGCATAGTGCCTTGATCGCACTCACCAATCCGCTCATGTCATCCTGTGGTATTGGGCGAATCTCTACGCCAAAGATGCCATAATCCGGCGTGATGTTATAGACACCCGGCGTCCCGACCTGGAAAAAAGGAAACCTTATCTGCGATTGCCAGCCATCTGGACTCGCTAAAGTCAACCGATCGCCTGCGATTCGCAGGATTTCGGCCTGTGCCTGGAGCAGGGTTGTGTTCAAATCTATTAGCCCATTATTATCTCTCCCTTGCCCAAGGCCAGAATGCTGGCGCCGGCCGCGTGCAATGACATCAAAGCGCACCACACCCCGATTCTGAGTGCAAATCTCCCCCCAAAGCTCATTGCCTCGTTCTCCGGTGCGTTCACCGGCGATTAGAATTTCTGGCGCATATCCGGATTCCTCTTCCAGCAGCCTTAAGACGTGAGGCGTGCCGGTGGGTTCGGCCTCGCCATTTTCCTCGTTGCCAACCAACAACAGATTTACTGGAGGATAGGGAGGGCCTGCACGCAGGACATCTTTAAACCAGACCAGGTTGCTGGCGACGACGGTCTTCATATCGGCCGACCCCCGACCCCACAGGTAATCGCCCTCGATGCGAGGGGAAAATTGGCTATCATCTGGTTCAGGAGACACCACGTCGAAGTGCCCACACAACATGACAGGCGCATGCATCTGTCCCGGGAAACCAATTAGAAGAGCCGGATATTTCGCCCGGTTATAATAACGAACGCCCAGTCCCCTGGCAAGCGCATAGTCGTAAACCATGGTTGCTGCCCGATTGACTTCATCCAGCCTCTCATCTGGGCAGGCGGTAACCGATGGAATGCGAATTAATTGCACTGCCAGGTCGAGGATTTCACTGGTCTTATCTGGATAGATAATTTCAACAAGCGCCTCCGGACGGGGATGAAAACGGATAGGCATCGTTGGGTCCTGCCGGGCTTCATTTCTGGCTCTCTGTAGAAGCTCCATGAGCTTGTTCGCTTCATTATCCAATGAAGACAGCACCGAAGCAATATACTCTACGTCTTCACGGACCTGTTTCTCCCTTTCCGCAGCCAATTCCTGCATCAACTCCAAGGGGACTTCGTCGTTCCCTCTCAGTTCGTTTCTCAACCTATCCCGCAATCGCTCGGCCGTGTTTGGCTCTCCGCCAGCTATTGCTTTCAAAGGTTCCAGGTCCTCCCACATTCCCAGGGCTTCAGCCAGCGGCCCAACCTCGTCGAGGGTATGCCGTAAAAACTCTCGCATCTGGCAAGGCTTTCCAGATAACGGGTCTTCGATCTCGGCGCGCAGGCCCTGGCGGGACGCCCGTTCTTCATTGCGGCGGGCTCGGTTTATGTCTTCCCGATCATATCGAAAAGCCCTGGCGAACTGCACATCGGCATAGAATCGCAGGAGCAGCAAATGCTTTAATACCAGGTTTGCGATGTCAATAGCCATGGAGTGCCCACCATCCTCAGTGCGCACCTCTACCCGCGCCATGGGCAGGTTAATGCGGGCCATAAGGTTTTGAATTTCAATCTGCCTGGCCATTTCCTCGACCGAAACCGCCTGGTCCATGGCGTATAAACCGCGAGTGTACAGATCCATCAACTGGTCACTGGTAACCGCTATAATGCGTTCAACCGGTTCGGCGAAAGAACGCGCCCGGACCGGAGTCCAGTTGTTGTTGCCGAAGCGAATGCCCCGCCGCACAAGGTCGTACGAAATCTGCAGGTAGTCGTCGTAAGAACGGTAGAGGTCAGGCAAGTCAATCGTCGGCGGATTAGGAAAAGTAAGATTGCGGACCGAATCGATATCGGTGAGCACAAAAGCCGGGCGTCCATTACGCAGGTCAGCTTTAATCGGAGTTGATGCGCTGGTTGCAATGAACATGGCACAGTATGCGCGCATCAATCGAGTTGCGGTGATGTAAACCTGACTTTTATAATCGTCCAGGTGTTGGTTTCCGCGTTCGGTGGAAGAGAGATGCATAAAATCCCAGGCCAAGAGTGGTTCGGGTAAAGAAAGATTGGTATGATTGCCAGCCGTGGCCAACGCGGCTCCATACAGATCGACGCAGCGTTCTAAATACCGGCGTTTTGCCAGGTGCCAGGAACCCGGGATTGAATGATGGTCAATGGTCGGAATATACAGTAAATTCCCATGCCAGGCATACAAGCGATCGTTGAATAGCCTGCTCGCGGCGCTCAACGCATTGATTAAAAGCGCTTCCATCAATCGGGCTTCATAGACTGCCCCACGTGGGTGGAAATATGGGCGCGTAGCCCATTCGATCATCCAATGGAACACCTCGAGCTGGCTGTACTCTCGAAGCCAGGGAGTGAGCAATTCGTTGCGCAGGTAATCCACGAATGAATGCTGGCTTGGCCCGGCTCCGACGGTGAGCAGCGGACGAAACTTAGAATCGAGCAGATTCCATTCGAGCTCATATCCGCACAAACCACCCTGCGGCTTGCTTTCCATGGCCGATTGGAGGGCAAGATGGTATTTATCCGCAAATTTTACGATGTCCATGATAACAGACCCTCCCTTTGATCATCTACCAAATGAATTTATTATGGCAGCAGGGCAGATAAACCCTCTACCAGGCGGTTCAGCGCCCCCAGTGTCCGTTCCGGAGGCGTGGCATAGGAAAATCGAATCCAGCCGCCACCATATGGAGAAAAAAATGCGCCCGGGACAACCGCTACGCCATGCTCTTCGGCGAGATACTGGCCCAATGGCTCGCTGTCAGCCCAGCCGCGTGCAGACAGCCATGTATTGACGTCGATAAATGAGTAATAGCCCTTTCCAAGGATGTATGTAAACCCATGTTCCTCCAAGAATGAATTAAGGATGATACGGCTGGCGTTGGTTGGCTCGACGATAGATCGGCAAGCATGGGAATACCCCATCTCGTATGCGGCCATCGCCACCGCCTGCGAGAAAAACGAGGGTATGACAGAATGGGAAGCGTATGAGACGATATATTTGATCAATTCTTTCGAAGCAATGAGATGGCAATTGCGAATATTGGATCCACCCAGGCTCTTGGTGATGCCGTCCAGGAAGATTAACCGAGGCAACTCATTGGATTCAAATTGCCCGAGGAATTGGTTCAAGTCCATCGGTTGCCCATCGGTCACATAATGGTACATCCAATCAAACAGCACGTAGGCTGCCCCGGCTTTTAGAGCTGCCCTGGCAAGCTCCGCCTGTCGCTGGGCAGAGATCGTCAGTCCCGTAGGATTATCAGGGCAGGTGATAATCACACAGGCGACCTTTCGCCCCTGGCTGGCAGCGAACTCGATGCAGGCGTGTATACCCTCCTCGCTGTAGGCCCAACCATCACTTGGGTGACCTGGCGCCCACATTACATTGGCTCCAATGCCGTAAGGCCCCCAGTTATAGGAAATCCATGGAACGCGAGAGACGACGATTACATCGCCTATACGCCCATGTCCAAGGGTGAGCATTGCCTGGTAAGCTTTCACCAATGCGTCCCTCCCGCCCACCGTGCCGACCACATTTGTTACATCAATCCCGTGGCCTGGATCAAGCTTCCAGTACTGCTCGATCACCGAGCGGCGGAACGCGTCGGTGCCATACGGCATATCGTATGCAGTGCCCTGATCGATCTGCATTTTTGCGGCTCTTTCCAGGATTTCCCGTGGCACACCCGGAAGGCTCGCTCCGCCATCACCTTGGGAGGCGTCAAAAGTTTCCCGGTCTGGATATCTTTCTTTGAAAATCCGCAGAGATTTGTTGATCAGGAACATGCGCGACGGCGGAACTGGCATCATGTGTCTTAGATGATCGTTGACTGGGATTAGATGTTTCTGCTCGACGGCGTAAGCCGGGACATCGTTGGGTATTAAGTTAGACATACTGGCCTCCGGTTAGGATCAGGTATGATAAATAACGGGCTTGGGTTGCCGGGCAAGATCTAAGAAAATGCCCCGTCCTTTTGGGGCGGGGCATCCGACAGGTGCTTTTGTATGGTGTGAGCCATCCTCTTTCATGGGCGCGCATCCACACCCCGCCTCCATTTTGGGGCAGTTGTAGTAGTATTCAGATTAGTGTGGTTTTGTGCGCGGAAGGTTGCCATATTGGGGGCAACTATACCATTCCGAACTATCATAGTCAAGGGTATATTTTAAACATAAGAATATCGGTCATGATCATAATTCACGGTGGACGACATAACGAGACAATTCTTCCAAGGCCTGGCGTTCCACGCTCTCTGGCTGTCCTCTTAGAGCTGCCAGCGCGCATTCCATGTACCTTTCGGCTTCCTCCATGGCTTCCTGTATGGCACCGCTGGCACGAATGGAATCGATCAAACCATCGAGGTGGTCGGCATCTAAAATCCTGCTATTCATCCAGTCATACATCCTGGAATCGTCCGAGTTCTTCTCCAGATAGCACAAGACGGGCAAGGTCAGGACGCCCTGGCGCAAATCCCTGGCAACTGGCTTACCCACGATACCAGGCTCTGCAGTAAAGTCCAGAACGTCATCCACGATTTGAAAAGCCATGCCGATCTCATAGCCGTAATTACGGGCTGCGGCGACAGCCTGATCATCGACCGGGCTGAGGTAGGCGGCAGCGGTTGAGGCCAATTCGAACATCGAGGCAGTCTTGGCATAGATACGGCGATAATAATCGTCGCGATTAATCGTGCCTCGGGAGGTAAACATCTGGGTAATTTCGCCATTGACGATGGTCGCCAGGGTTTCAGCAAAAAGCTTGATTACCCGGCCAGATTCGGTCTCTGCTGCCAGCTTTGCGGCGCGGGCGAAAATAAAATCGCCCGCCAACACCGTTGCGGCCGGTGACCAGCGGGCGTTCAATGTGGCTATACCACGCCGAAAAAGTGCCCCATCGATCAAGTCATCGTGTACCAGGGTAGCGGTATGCAATAATTCAATGGCAGCGCCAAGCGTTACCAGACGCTGAGGGTCTCCACCCAGCATGCCGCCGATCAGCAATGCAACAGCAGGGCGGACTCGCTTCCCCCCAGATGATAGCAGGTATTCCAGAGCAATGTTTAGCTCCGGATGGTGCCCATCCGCTTGAGCCCGCATGCGTTCCTCGACCTGCTTAATACGATCCTGGATAGGCGTGAAGATATTATCTGTCCTCAATCAATTTCTCTCAGGTTAAATAGATAGCTGGCATTGGATGTGGAAATATTGGATATCATTTCGATGGTAAGGTCGAGTATTTGAGCAAGTTTTTCTGCGATCAACCGGACGTTGGCAGGCTCATTTCTCTGCCCCCGATACGCCTGTGGAGGCAAGTAGGGGGCATCGGTCTCGATCAGGATTTTTGACTTTGGTATCGAACGGACGGAATTCTGGATTGAATCTGCTTTGGGATAGGTGATCGGGCCGCTGATGCCGATGAAAAATTGCTTGTCGGTAGCGCTTTGTGCCACCTCTGGCTGCTCTGAGTACGAATGGAGCACACCTGGTCTTTCAGTCAACGGTGAGTTTCTTACGCCCAAATACTCATACCATTCATCCAGGATTGGCAGTATGTCTTGGGTAGCTCGACGGTTATGTATGATCACAGGAAGCTCTAGCAAGGCAGCTAATTCGAGCTGTTTACGCAGGGCATTAATCTGCAATTCCCGGGGTGCTCTCTCGCGATAATAATCCAATCCAATCTCACCAATGGCGACGATTTTTTTATGGGAAGCCATCGCTTTTAATTCACCTAGAGTCGTTTCATTCCATGTTCTGGATTCATTCGGATGTACGCCAATTGCGGCGTAGATATGCCCATATTTCTCAGCGATCTGGACCGCCTTGCGACTCGATTCCAGGTTTATCCCCGGAATGATCATGCTAACGACACCATGGTGAACGGCGTTTTGGATGACCTCGTCCAGGTCACCATTATAAGCCTCGAAGTCCAGGTGGCAGTGAGTGTCGACCAGACGATACACTTATTTCAATCCTGCAATGCGCAGCCCGTCATCCAAGATAGCCTTGATAAGATCCTCGTGAGTAGTCTCGGTGTAAACTCGGATGATGGGTTCAGTACCGGAGAAACGGATCAGCAACCACCCCCCATCTTCGAGCAAAAACTTATACCCATCAGCACGATTCTGCCCGACCACTTTCAGGCCCCCAATTGTCTGTGGGTTAGCATTTGTAATACACTCTTCATGGATTCGTCGGTCTCCATCAAAGTGGGTATCGATGCGATCATAATAATGGGCACCCACTTTCTGGAACAAAAGATCCAGGAGCTGGGATGGTTTGCGTCCAAGTTTCACCATCATATCCAGGAAATACAGGCCTGCCAGGATGCCATCACGTTCGGGGACATGATTGCGAAAAGCATAACCTCCTGATTCTTCTCCGCCGATCATGGCGTTGGTTTCCAACATCTTTGGAGCTACGTATTTAAATCCAACACCTGTATCGTAGACGGGAACCCCATAAATCTTGCCCAATTTATTGAGCATGGTCGTGGTGGAGAGGGTCTTGACGATCGGCCCTCGCTCACCCAGGACTTCCAACATGTAATAAGCCAGCAAGGCGTATACGCGTAATTGGTCGATGAATTGCCCGTTCTCATCACCGATGCCGATCCGATCAGCGTCGCCATCGGTGACTATGAGGACATCGGCGTGGTTTTCTGCAGTGGCTTTCAATCCGACATTTATATTCGGTGGAATGGGCTCTGGTCGAGCCATGTCTGGGAAGATTGGATTGCGCGCATTATGGATTTCAACAATCTTGGTACTTCCACCTTCCAAAAGACGGGTGAACCAACCCGCGCCATTGCCCCACATCGAATCGATAACAACCTTCAATCCTGCCTGGCGGATTGATTGTAGATTTACCAGCCGATTTATCTGCCCGATATATGCCGGCGCTGGATCGAAGTAGACGATCCATCCCTGCTTAACCGCATCGGCGAGGTCAAGTCGCCTTACATCGCGCATTGAAGAGGGGATGTAGCCTTCGATCTCTTTTAATCCTTCAGGGTCAATCGCACCGCCAAATTCATTGCGCACTTTAAACCCATTATCGGTGGGTGGATTGTGTGAGGCTGTGATGTTTACTGCGCCGACGGCATGTTTATCGACCACCGCGTATGAAATGATCGGAGTTGGAGTTGCACCCTCGGTTAAAAACACCCTGAGGCGATTTGCTGCTAGCACTTCCGCCGCTGCCGCTGCGAAGTGTTCCGAAAGAAAGCGCTTATCATATCCAACGACAACCCAACAATCCTGCTGTCCTTGTGACCTCAAATAATCCGCAAATCCTTGCGCGCAACGACGAACATTGTCGAATGTATAGTCCTCTGCTATGTGACCACGCCAGCCATCGGTCCCAAACTTAATCACATCCACCAACAACCCTCCAAAGGTAGTGAGAATCGGAACAAACGTATTATATCAAGGGAAGATTATCAGCGCAGAGACGTATATTAGATAAATTAACTATGAATTCCCTACGTCACGCCATGATACCACAGATGGGATATAATCCTATCCATGTTGATCGATAAAATGGTCTATCTGGATAACGCAGCAACAACTCCCGTCGATCCACGTGTGGTCGAGGCAATGCTGCCATATTTTAACCAGGCCTTCGGCAATCCCTCTTCCATTCATCGCTATGGCCAGCAGGCAGAGGAGGCAATCGAAAATGCGCGCGATTGCCTTGCGGGATTATTAAATTGTAGACCCTCTGAGATCGTTTTCACTGCGTGTGGTTCTGAGAGCGATAACCTGGCCTTGAGAGGTGTGGCATTTGCAGCCCGACAGCAGCGCGGGGCTGATCACTTGTTGATCAGCCCGGTAGAGCATCACGCCGTCTCTCATACTGCCTTGCAATTGGCAGATCTGCATGGTTTCAGCCTTGAATGGCTCCCTGTCGACGAGTATGGCTTGGTAGACCCGGATGAAGTGCACGCCCGCCTGAGGGCCAATACTGCGCTGGTCTCGGTGATCTATGCTAATAACGAGATTGGAACGGTCAATCCTATCTCTGAGATCGGGGAGGTATGCCGCCAACAGGGCGTCCCGTTCCACACGGATGCTGTGCAAGCAGGCGCCTATCTGGACCTGGATGTGGAAGCGCTGAACGTTGACTTGCTATCGATTGGCGCGCATAAATTTTATGGCCCAAAGGGAGTGGGGGCGCTATATGTTCGCAACGGCACGCCTCTCCTGCCTGTCCAGACCGGAGGCAGCCAGGAATCGGGTCGGCGGGCAGGTACAAGCAATGTACCCCTTATCATCGGCATGGCGAAGGCTCTGGAGCTTGTCCATCTTGAACGGCAGGCGATCATCGAGCGTGTTCTTCCGCTGCGAGATCTCGTTATAAAGACTGTCCTGGCCGGGATACCAGATTCACGACTGACAGGACATCCTACCTACAGGCTGCCTAATCATGCCAGTATTGTGTTCAAGGGCGCAGACAGCAATAGCCTATTAATGTATTTGGATCTCAAAGGTTTTGCCTGCTCTTCGGGATCAGCATGCAAAACAGGTAATCCCGAACCTTCTGAAGTACTTTTAGCCCTTGGATTGCCTGTTGAATGGGCGCTGGGATCTCTGCGGATCACATCTGGCGCCCACACCACGCCAGCGGAAATAGAGGCTTTCTTGAGTGTACTGCCAGATGGCGTGGTTAAAGCACGTTCACTCTGGCAATCCGCGTCATCGATAACTGAATGAGCGAATCGGTTTCCATGAACGGTGGTAATTCTATGGAACAACGTTCAGGCCGCGTTGTTGTTGCGCTGAGCGGCGGCGTAGACAGCTCTGTGGCAGCAGGCCTACTAGTGGAAGATGGATACGAAGTGGTTGGGATGATGCTGCGCCTGTGGAACGAACCAGGGCGCGCCGATTCAAACCGATGTTGCACGCCCGATTCTATGGCGGCAGCCCGGCGGGTCTGTGCAACGCTCGCTATCCCCTTTTATGTAGTTGATGTGCGGGAGGTGTTTCGAAAGATCGTCGTTAGTGGCTTCATCGCCGGCTATGCGAAAGGTATCACCCCCAATCCATGCCTGGAGTGCAACCGCCACATACGATGGCAGCTCTTGCTTGAACGCGCTTTGGCCCTGGAGGCCGGGTACCTGGCAACCGGCCATTATGCGCGCCTTGCCAGGGGTAGAGACGGTCATTTCCTGCTTTTACGCGCCATTGACGAAGCCAAAGACCAATCCTACGTATTACACACACTCAACCAGAGCCAGCTCGCCCGCGCCCTTTTCCCCTTAGGCGAACATCGGAAATCCTCAGTAAGGGAGATGGCCAGGCGCCTCGGTCTCATGGTCCATGATCGGCCAGAAAGCCAGGATTTATGCTTCCTGGCAGGCGACGACTATCGCAAATTCCTCAAGCGAAATGCACCCGAGATCCTCACTCCCGGCCAGATCACAAACAGCGCCGGTGAGATCCTCGGTGAACACCGGGGATTAGCAAACTACACCATCGGGCAACGCAAGGGGTTGGGAATCTCGACGCCAAACCCCTTGTATGTAATAGCTAAGGACATGAAAAACAATACCTTGATCGTCGGGAGATTCGACGAGCTGGGCAAAGATACCATGATTGTGGAAGAAATTAATTGGATCAATGGACCGCCCGCGGATTATTCCTTCCGCGCACTGGCGCAAATCCGTTATACAGCCACTCCCCAGGCGGCTTTAATCACTCCAATGCAAAACAACCGGGCAGGTGTCCGTTTCGACCACATGGTGCGCGACATCACCCCTGGCCAGGCAGCGGTATTCTACGATGGAGAGGTGTGTTTAGGTGGAGGCATCATCACTTCGGCAATGAATTCGACAGAAGAAGGTCCACACGGCCTTGGTAGGCTAACAACTATTTGTGCGAATACAATTCGATGAGCATTCCAACAATCATCTTCGGAATGATCATCGCCAGCCTATACGGAGCCGCCTTCCACTTTTGGCGGGGAGGTGGTCTGGGAAAGCTTTTTCTCTATCTACTCTTAGGTTGGGCTGGTTTTTGGGTCGGTGATATGTTGGGCAGGCAATTGGGATGGTCCTTCGCAAGCCTCGGGCCTTTGCATCTAGGAATGGCTACCATTGGAAGTGGGATATTCCTGATGGTCGGGCACTGGCTCAGCCTGGTACAGGTAGAGCGAAAATAAAATAATCCCCTCCACGCAGGTCAGAGGGGATCAACTATTCGGTTATGAGATTGTTTTAGACCACGACTACGTCGGCGGCTTGTAATCCTTTCGGCCCTTGCTCAATGCTGAATTCAACCTTCTGGCCTTCTTGAAGGGTGCGAAAACCCTCGGACCGGATGGCGGTGAAGTGAACGAAGATATCCGGTCCACCCTGACGTTCGATGAAGCCATATCCCTTGCTTGAATTGAACCATTTGACCGTGCCGGTAACACGTTCGCGCATTAGAAATTCTCCTCTTGACTGAAAAAGATGCTATTTGGCGATCACGTAGTTCCTACACGGTCGTGGTATATCTGTTTAGCCAGATAAAATACAACCGGTCACGCTGGTATAACCAGCATCGACCGGCTCCCTACGAATACCTGAAGAACTCACGTGCCACCTTACCACCTAAAAGTTTAACAGGGGCAGACGCTTTCGTCAAGGTTTAATCCGTATGGTAATATAAACTCTGCCGTGACATCCGATCAGTCTCTCACCATGCCTGGAAGCTTGGTCCAGCTTGTTAGCCCGACCAATAAAATATATATTATTCAACTCACACCTGGCGCACAGCTTCAGACCCACCGGGGAGTGCTTTATCACGATCAACTGATCGGTGTACGTTGGGGTAGCCAGGTCTTCACCCACCTAGGCAGCGCTTATTTTCTTTTTCCTCCCACCCTGGCAGATGTGCTGCAGGAAACTCAGCGTTCTACGCAAATCATGTACCCTAAGGACATCGGATACGTGCTTGTTAAAATGGGAATCGGTCCAGGGATGGTCGTGGTGGAGGCTGGCACTGGATCCGGCGCATTGACTACAGCACTCGCCTGGGCTGTAGGACCCAGCGGGAGGGTCATATCATACGATCTGCATGCAGAGAAACAAAACCTGGCCCGAAAGAACCTCCAGCGCCTTGGCCTATCCAAGCGAGTTGAACTGAAGCTGAAGGACATCATGGAGGGTATTGACGAGGAGGATGTACAGGCAATCTTCCTGGACCTTCCCAACCCTCATGATTACCTGAGGCAGGTTCGGAATGCATTAATTCCCGGCGGTCCCTTCGGCTGCATCCTTCCTACCACCAACCAGGTCAGTCGATTATTAATAGCCCTTCGCCAGGAAGGCTTCGCGTTTGTTGATGTATGTGAGATCCTGTTACGCTTTTATAAACCGGTTGCTGATCGATTACGTCCGGTCGATCGTATGGTCGCACACACTGGGTACCTGATCTTCGCCAGACCTGTTGTGGTTATTGAAAAGTCCGTAGAGCAGTCATCGGATGATCATGGATTATCCGAAGAGGTGCTCTAATTAATTCAAGGAAATTTATGTCTAGACGGTATTCAGATCTGAGCGAAGAGGAGATCGCCCACCGGCTAAAAAATGCCCTGGCCAACAAATCGGATTATCCGATCTATGATTCTCCCTATCCAGAGGGATTGATATCCGATACTCCACGCCCGGCAGCCGTGTTAATCCCCTTATGCCGACAGGACCAGGCCTGGCATGTCCTTTTCACACGCAGGACCGACACCTTACCCGAACACAGTGGCCAGGTGTCTTTTCCAGGGGGACGAGTGGAAAAAGAGGATCCTGACCCTGAAACCGCAGCTTTGCGAGAGGCCTGGGAGGAGATCGGATTGAACCCCGCCGATGTGAGACTGCTTGGGAGGGTGAATGATTTCCTCACCATCACGAGCTACCTGGTCACGCCGGTGGTGGGGGTCATCCCTTGGCCATATCCGTTAAAACTCGCAGTTAATGAGGTAAGCCGGACATTCACAGTGCCTTTGCGCTGGCTTGCCGATCCAGCAAATCACGAGACGCAATACCGAGAGCTTCCCCTGCCCTACCAATCCATCCCGGTAATTTATTTTCATCCATACCAGGGAGAGATCATCTGGGGGGCAAGCGCTCGCTTCATGATGCGCCTGGTGGAAATCTTGGGGATTTAGAACTCCCCTTCCTCCCTCTTGCCTCGTTCAATTACTTCAGGCTCTCCCTCTTCGACTCCCTTGATTTCCTCTTCAACCTCCTCCTCTGCCACCGAGGTGATGAGGGCAACCATTTCGTCAGGGTCTGATATTACTTTAATCGTTTCTGGGAGGGCAATATCCCGTATATGGATAGCATCACCAATATTGGCAAGGCCAGTTATGTCAACTGTGATCCTTTCTGGCAGATCTTGAGGCAGGCATTCTACCTCCAGCTCTTCCAGCCCGATGACCAGGACTCCGCTCTGTTCTTTTACGGCCAGGGCCTCTCCTTCCAGGTCTATGACCACGTTGACTCGAATCTTTTCCGTCAATGAAACCTGTAAAAAGTCTACATGCAACAGGTTTCTATGGATAGGATGGTATTGCTTTTCCCGAACCAGGGCATTGTGTTGATTTCCATCGACAACGATCTTAATCAAATGGGAGCTGGTGATGGTGGGTATGATATGACTTGCTTCCCTGAGGTCAAGAGTAAGAGGGATCGGATCGGACTGACGTCCGTAGAGTATCGCCGGCAATCCACCGCTGCGCCGCAAAGCCTTTACCTGCTTGCCTGTTTTCATGCGGCGTTGGGCGGTTAAAATGATTTCTTCCATGATCTTGTCTTCCTTCCTCGGAGCGCCTCTCACCTGTATTTTCCAGGTTACCTTCGCTCCCCTGGGATATTAAGACCGGCATCTGCCGGGTGTAATGCGGGCTGAATTTTAGCCGCCGGAGGGCGATTCGTCAATAGGTGTAAAATTGGTTTTAACCACATTGCTTGGATCGAGGAATGTTAACCATGCCATTGGATGTCAAGAAACGGCTCGCAGTGCTTACCAGCGGTGGAGACGCCTCGGGGATGAATGCCGCCATCCGTTCTATCGTACGTACAGCCTTAGAACACAGCCTGGAGGTTCACGCTGTCTATGAGGGTTACCAAGGCCTGATCGAAGGCGGAAATAAAATCCGAAAGATGACCTGGGATTCTGTTGGCGGTATCTTGCACAGGGGAGGGACCGTAATTGGGAGTGCACGATGTGATGATTTTTTCACTCGTGAAGGTCGCATGAGAGCGGCAAGGAATTTACTCACGTTTGGTATCGACAATTTGATTGTCATCGGCGGAGATGGCAGCCTGACAGGCGCACATGTCTTTTCGAAAGAATGGCCTGCACTCCTGGCGGAGCTCGTTGCCAGTGGATCGCTGAGTCAAGAAATACAGGAGAAACATCCACACTTGTTCATTGTTGGTTTGGTTGGGTCGATCGATAATGACATGTATGGCACAGACATGACCATTGGTGCCGATACTGCCCTGCACCGCATCACTGAAGCGGTTGATGCCATCAGCAGCACAGCCGCCAGCCACCAGCGCACCTTCGTGGTTAAAGTGATGGGTCGTAATTGCGGTTACCTGGCGTTGATGGGTTCCCTGGCTACTGGTGCAGATTGGGTACTGATACCCGAAAGCCCACCCGAGACAGACAACTGGGAGCAGTTGATGTGCGAACGCTTGCGTGCAGGGCGCAAAGCCGGGCGTCGTGATAGCATCGTGATCCTGGCTGAAGGTGCACACGATCATCACGGGAATACGATCGGCAGCACCCGGGTGGCGAGCGTGCTTGAAAAATGCCTGGGTGAGGAGGTCAGGGTGACGGTATTAGGGCATGTGCAGCGCGGTGGACCCCCAAGCGCATTTGATCGTAATCTGGGTACCTTGTTAGGGCATGCTGCTGTCATGGCCTGCCTCACAAGCAAACCCGGTGAAGAACCCCAAATGATTGGGTTGCGCGGCAATCGGATTACTCATGCTCCACTGATCGAATGTGTAGAAAAAACCTATCAGGTCATGGAGGCGATTGGTGATAATGACTATGCGAAAGCGATGGAAATGCGTGGCTCCAGCTTCATCGAAGCCTTCCAAACATTGAAAACGATGATACGTGCCCTCCCGCACCAGCCCCAACCCGGACAAAAACGCTTCCGCCTGGCGATAATGAACTCCGGAGCTCCGGCCCCCGGCATGAATACCGCAGTCAGAGCCGCGGTGCGCGTCGGCCTGGATAGAGGCCAGGTGATCCTCGGTATCCAGAACGGCTTCCAGGGATTGATCGACGGTGAGATACGTGAGCTTGACTGGATGAGCGTCAATGGCTGGGTATCGATGGGAGGATCTGAGCTGGGCACGAACCGCAAAATCCCCAGCGGGCGAGATTTTTATGCCATCGCCAGGGCGATTGAGACCCACCAGCTTGAAGGATTGCTCATCATTGGCGGTTGGCCGGGGTATGAATCGGCTTACCGGCTGCTCCAGGAACGCGAGAATTTCCCAGCCTACAATCTTCCCATTGTCTGTCTGCCCGCCTCAATTAATAACAATCTACCAGGATCAGACCTGAGTATTGGCGCCGACACAGCCCTCAATAACATCGTCGAAGCCGTCGATAAGATTAAACAATCCGCGGTGGCGCTACGGCGGTGCTTCGTGGTGGAAGTGATGGGCCGTAAATGTGGTTACCTGGCATTGATGGCAGGTCTGGCCACAGGCGCTGAGCGGGTATACATCAACGAAGAAGGGGTGAGTCTGCGCGATCTGCAGGAGGATGTGGAAAAACTCGTGGCCGGTTTCAAGGGCGGGAAACGTCTGGGATTGATTATCCGCAATGAAGAGGCCAACCCTGTCTATAATACCCCTTTCATGTGCGCACTGTTCGAACAGGAAGGCGGCGCGTTATATGACGTACGCCAGTCAATCCTCGGCCACCTGCAACAAGGCGGCAATCCATCGCCTTTCGACCGTATCCAGGCAACCCGCCTGGCTACGAGATGCATCGATTATTTGATCGATCAGGCTGAAAAAGACTCTACCCAGGGGGCCTTCATCGGCCTTCAAGGCAAGGACATCAAGTTTCATGCGTTGGATGACTTCCCACGCATGGTTGACATGGCATATCAGCGGCCCAAAGGACAATGGTGGATGGAGTTGCGCCAGATAGCAAAAATCCTGGCCCAGCCTGGACCAACTCATTCATGATATTTCGACCTTTAATAGATAAGGAGATATCCACATGATCTTCCTGCCAGATCCTCCTCGGTCTTTTTGGCTGGATACATATGGTCCCTACACCGCTGAGCGTCCACTTGAAGGGGAACAGACCTTCGATATTGCAATCATAGGTGGTGGTTTTACTGGCCTGGTGACGGCCTACGAGCTGAAAATGGCCGATCCGTCCCTCACCATTGCTGTGTTAGAGGCCAAAGAAGTTGGTTATGGAGCCAGCGGGAGGAATGGGTCCTTCGCCATGACCGTCGTGGGGTTGGGTTTTAGCACGATGGCGATGTTGCGAGGCAAGGAATTCTTGCGCACTGCTCATGCTTATATGGAAAGGGCAGTAGACCGTGTCGACGAGCTCATTCAGCAAGAAAACCTGGATTGTGATAGGCTACGACCCGGTTTTTTACGCGTTGCCACCACAAACGGTTACATAAAACGTCTGCATCACGATGTCGCCCTGATGCAATCGCTGGGATTTTCAGGGATCGACTGGATCGATGCTGAGCAAACCAGGTCGATGGTTAATTCTCCACGCTATTTAGGAGCCATGTGGGAACAGCGATTGGTGCTGGTAAACCCATTGAAGCTCGTTCGGGAAGAGAAGCGGCTGGCAATGAAAATGGGAGCACAAGTTTTCGAAAACACGCCAGTAATGGAAATCACTCGAGGTAATAAATTCTTTATTAAAACTCCATCTGGTTCGGTCAAATCCGAGAAATTGGTCTTCGCTACGAACGCCTATACCCATGTGTTCCCAGAATTAAAGCGGAAACAAGCGCCAGCCTTTACTTATATGGTTGCGACTGCACCTCTTACAACAAACCAGCTTGGACCAATCGGCTGGCAGGGCAATCAGGGGGTAGAGGACGCTCGCAACCTGATCCACTACTACAGAATAACACCAGACAGGCGAATCATAATGGGTGGCGGACCGGTAGGCATCACGTATGGCAACAATATGCATGGCGACCGATCCGAGCCTGCCTGGGCGCACCTGGAGCGACACATCCATTTTTTATTCCCCCATCTTAAAGATATCCAAATCACCCATCGCTGGGGAGGGCCATTCTCGGTGACCGTCGAATTAACCCCCGCCATAGGATATATTGGCGATCAGCGCGCTGTCTACAGTCTGGGATGCATTGGGCACGGTGTCTCTACCAGCCATCTAAATGCCCAGACTCTACGCGACTTGCTGTTGGAGCGACAAAGCGACTTGCTGGATTGCCCTTTCGTCAATCGCAGGATAATCCCCTGGCCACCGGAACCTTTGCGAATATCGGTGATGGCTAGCTTGCGCGGTTACCTCCAGATCGAAGACTGGTTCTACGAGCGGGAGCTACCCAGACATTAGTCAAATCCGACAGGACGATGTGGCAACCTCATCGAGACGACCTGACCGCCGTTCCTCAAGCTCCTGAAGAACCTCAACTCCGCCCTCTACTCAACCGAGCCGAACGGTTACGCCAGCGAGGCTATGCTGTCCCACCCAATTGGATGAGGCCCAGGCGCCGCTGGACAGGCTGCGGCTGTGTAGCCGGCGCTTCGATTTTGGTGATTCTGCTGAGCGCTGCTTATTTCCTCATGCCTGGCAGGAGCAATCTGCTGGTATTGGGGATTGATTACACGCCTCCATGGCATGCAATAGGACGCAGCGATACTATTATCCTGACCACCTTTGTACCCTCCAGATCTTATATCGGTATGCTATCAATCCCGCGGGACTTATGGGTGGCAATACCGGGGGTGGGCGAAAACCGCATCAACACCGCCCACTTCTTTGCCGAAAGCCAACAACCAGGGAGTGGACCATACGCGGCCATGCAAACAATAGAAACTAACTTCGGAGTAGCTGTCGATTATTACATCCGGATTCGTTTCGAGGGATTTAAGGAAATGGTCAATACCCTGGGAGGGTTAGTAATCGAACTGCCAGAACCGATGGCTGGCTACCCGGCCGGCAGGCATCACCTGACCGGGAACAAGGCGCTGGCGTTTGTTCGCGACCGGTCGAACAGTGATGACTTCTTCCGCATGGCCCACGGGCAATTCCTTGTCAAGGCGCTCATGAGGCAGCTCCTGAACCCTAACTCCTGGCCACGCCTGCCGGGAGTGGCTATCGCCCTTTCGCATTCCATTGACACTAACGTGCCAGCTTTTTTGTGGCCGCGTCTGGCCTTCACTGCGCTGCGCCTTGGGCCAGACGGCATCGATAGCCGCATCATTGCACGCGATATGGTCACTCCTTACACGACCGATCAGGGCGCCAGCGTCTTGCTGCCCGACTGGTCTGCGATCACCCCAATTCTGCTGGAAATGTTCGGCCAGTAATATTCCCAGCATGTTAGAATGGGCTCGCAATGGAGATCAAGATACTTGCGACCAATCGAAAAGCCATCCATGAGTACTTCTTACTGGACAGATATGAGGCTGGCCTGGCATTACAGGGAAGTGAGATAAAATCGATTCGGGCGGGGCAAATCAGCCTGCAGGATTCCTATATCCACATTGATGAACAAGGGGCATGGCTGGAGAACGCCCACGTAGCCCCTTACGACCAGGCCAGCATATACAACCATGAACCTCGCCGGCCGCGAAAGCTTCTCCTGCACAAGTCAGAAATCCGCCGGCTTTGGAACCAGGTCAGGCAGAAAGGTGTCACCATCGTTCCCCTGCGGATTTATCTGAAGAACGGGCGCGCCAAGGTAGAAATCGCCGTAGCCAAGGGCAAGAAGCTATACGATAAGCGCAACAGCATAGCCGAGAGGGACGCACAACGAGAAATCGAACGCCAATTCCGGCATAAAAGTCAATGATGGTCCCATCCACAATTAGCGGAGTCAATTATCTGCCCGAGGCGGAAAAACGCGCCATCTACTCACGCATCATCCCACCAGAGCTGCTGATCCGATTCCAGCTTTCTCCCACCCTGGTTGACCGGGAAGGGAATGATTTACTCAAGCTGGATTGTCCACCTGGATCTACCAGCTTGGAGACGGAATTGCGCCATATCCACGATTTCCCAGATCCACTACTTTATGGGCATCTAACAGACACCCTGAACGGCCTGGTGCATGTGCTGTTATATGTTGTAAATGACCCGGATTCACCACGTTTTGCCGTCGATCGGCTTCCAGACGGCACCTCAACCAAATTCGGCATTCTGCACCGCAATATCGAGGCCGAGCTGGGCGCCATGCAGGCCGGTTTGGCGCCGGGCCAGATCAGGCGCGGCCTGCGTATACTGGGACCGGCGATCCAGTCGTTTGAAAGTTTCATTGCCAGCCTGGGCCATGATTTATATTTTGCTGAACCGCTCTATTATCACAACGCCATAGTATTTGAGCAGTATGGATTTGATTACGTTAAGGGGAAAAAATTAATGAAACGCATCCAGGCAGGTTTTTTACCGGGTGGAGAGATCGTGTCACGCCTGGATGGCTCCTCGCCCTTCCGCCAGATTGGTGCCGCCCAGAGCATTCGCCTGCGATCCTGGGCAATACACGATGGTATCCTGGGTGAACCTTTCACAGACGTCACCATGTACAAACGCATTGGGGTATCGGCGGGGATATCCACTTCGAATGGCTGCGCCTGGTAATCGGGGGGTCCGATGCTGACTAACAATCTCTTCGCCACACTAATCACATTCAGCGTGGCATTGGCATGGCTGCGGATAAATGACTATACCGCCCATCGCGGCTGGATCAGCAGCGACTTGAGTCGCAAGATCATTCACATAGGCACCGGCCCGCTGTTCGTATTGTGCTGGCTCATATTTCAAGAGACAGCCTATGCACGCGTCCTGGCCGCCCTAGTGCCGTTTGCCATTACGGCCCAATTTGTGCTGGTTGGGACGGGAGTGGTCCGAGATGAGGCTGCGGTGCGGGCGATGTCGCGCAGTGGAGACCGGAGGGAGATCCTGCGTGGCCCCCTTTATTACGGCATTGTTTTTGTCCTCCTGACTCTGGTCTTCTGGCGGGATACACCAATCGGTATCGTAGCGTTGATGTTGATGTGCGGTGGGGATGGGCTGGCAGAAATCATCGGTCGGCGCTATCCGCTCAGGCAGCTTCCATGGAGCGCGAAGAAATCCTTTGGTGGGTCATTGGGAATGCTGGTTGGAGGCTGGGCGTTCGCCTTTATGGTCCTGGCAATTTACATCTGGGCGGGTGTATTCCTCCACCCACTCAGCGAGTATATCCCCAAGCTGTTGATTATCGCCGTGGCAGGGATGCTGGTCGAATCTCTGCCTGTGCGTGATATCGATAACCTAACCATCAGCCTGACCGCGGTCGCCCTGGGGTATGCGTTGTTCTGATTAACGGAATATTAAATTACTTGACATAATATTCATAGATACGGTATTATTATAAACGCGAAATGGTCAGCCTGAGAGGTTAGAGCGTCTCATCCATCAAGACGCATCAGTGCAAGCCTAAATTAAACCGACTCTGGCTAATTCCTTGTGTGGGTATAATAAATTCGATGGTCGGAATTTTGCAACCCTGCTTACCCAACCTATCCCCGAAGCCCGACGGCCTGCATTTTTTAGTCCGTTGCTTATTTTCCAACCTGTCCTTTAGCAGTGATTAACCCATCCAACAAAGGTGGGTTCAATTTCATTATCGTAATAACACCTTGATGTAGGCCATTTACGATTCCGCATATAACGTGATCGTGAAAGGAGGTTATCAATCTTCTTTTTTTTGGGAATAGACGAAGAATAATCTACCACAACCCTTTGAAAACTGCATAACGACTGGATCATCACTCACGAAGGAGAGTTGGTCAGATGTCAAAATATTTCTGGCACAGAGTCATGACATTCACTTTGATGGCAGGCCTGCTGTTTGGTGCATTTCAACCTCTCAGTGTCGCAGCAACGCCTGCCAGTTCTTTTAAAAACACCCAGGTTGCCCCTGATGGCCTGGTACAACCAGGCGGGCCGGGAGTCGAGCCCCAGCCATTGACCAAGCTGGACAGCGAGTTGCGCGCGCTTGCCCAAAAAGGAGGCGCCGAACCCGTAGAGGTCTACATCCTCGCCAGGCAAGGAAGCGATTTAAGCCGCGTGGCGGAGGTGACAGAAGTACGGCCATTCCCCGGCGGCGAGCTGGTCGTGGCGAAGGTCACCCCGGACAAGATCAGCAAGATGGCCTCCCATCCAGACGTGTATGCCGCCGAGGTGTTCCATGCCATCGAAGCGCCCATCCCACTCACGCCTGAGGAAGACGTCCAGCGGCTCACCAGGGAAAAGGCCATTGAGCTGCGTGCCAAGGTAGCGGAATATAAGGCCAACCCTGGGTCTGCCCCACAACGCCAGTTTCCGGCTGGATCAGGTACATTGGCTCCAGCCAATGGCGTATACCGCAGCGGCGCTGACCTGATTGGCGCGCCCAAGGCTTGGGATAAAGGCTTCACCGGGCAGGGTGTCAACATTGCCATCATCGACTCGGGTGTGGATTTTGGGCACCCGGACCTGGAAGGCAAGGAGGCCTTCTACGAAAGCGGTCCCTATGAAGGCTGGCCTATCGCCTTGGACCCGCACTCGATGCGCAACTACTACTACGAGGGGCTGACTTCCTGGGACAACTACGACGATGGTGAGAACTACTCCTGGTACGCCAGGGTGGATAACATCATCCGCTGCATCAAGGGCCAGGTTACCCAATTTGACTTCGACGGCATCACATACTACATCGATACCGAGATCATCGACCTGAGCCTGAGCGGGGAGATCCGCTGGAGCGCCCACCCGGACATCCAGCTTGCCGACTATGTATCTCCCACCGGGGAGTGGATGCCCTTCATCATGGTGGATACCCAGCAAGCCGGGGTCTACGACACGATCATCGCCGACCTGAACTACGACAAGTGGTTCGACCAATACGATGACACCGCCTCCCTGGGCACGATAGACCCGGTGCTCAGCCAGGACCTGGGTTCGTATGTATATACAGATACGGTCGTATTGACCGGCACTCAATACGTGCCGTCAGCATTGTGGTGGGAGCCGCCCTTATGGTACGGCCGGGATGTGGCCGCCGCCGAGACAACCCTGCCGGCCGGCACGTTCATCTACGCCCTGGACCATAACTCCGGACCAGACGCCTATGACGGCGCCGACGGTGTGGCAGACGTCTCGGGCGGCATGGTGTACTACATCGCCGACGGCGTGCGCACCATTCCTGGCATGGACTACCTGTATCCTGGTGTCGGTCCGGCAGGCATGCCTCCAGTCCCGTTCAATGGCTGGCTGGCGGCCTTTATGCTGGGCTCGGACTACGCTGACGGCGGCGACCACGGCACGTTGTGCGCGTCCGCAGCGGCAGCCGGAGCGGAGATCAAAGGCTACTTCGGCGCCTTCGGAGAGTTCATGCAGTACGCTGAGGAGGACTGGTCGGGATTCTTTGGACCCAGCGATGATATCAGCCAGTGGCTGCCGTTTCTAAAGCCAGCCGATCGCGGCACGGTAGAAGGCCCAGCGCCTGGCGCCAGCATCATCGCCATGGGCGCCAACTATGAAGTGGTCAACGGCATGCAGGGCTTCTACGACGCCTATACCTTTCTGGCTTATGGCGTCGATGGCGCGCCCAACAGCGGCGACGAGTTCGTCGATATCGGCAGCATGTCGTATGGCGATGGCTCGGTGCACAACGATGGATGGGACTGGGAGTCGCGGCTGCTCACCTACTTCAACCAGAACTATCTACCCAACACAGCATTCCTGACCTCATCCGGCAATGGCGGCCACGGTTATGGCACCGTCAACTCTCCGGGTAATACCACGGCGATCAAAGTCGGCGCCAGCACCCAATACGGCGCAACCACCGTCTTTGGCAGCGCCCTGGAGAACGAGCAGATCAACGATGGCGAAGTGCAGCCCTTCTCGGGCCGCGGGCCAGACGCCCTTGGCCGGCCAACACCGCACGTGCTGGCGACCGGCGCCTGGGGTACTGGCGATGCCCCGTTGAACATGTTCGGCATCTATAACTTTTTCTTCAGCGGTGGCTGGTTCCCCGGAGACGGCAACAACGCCTGGTACGAGTGGGGCGGCACCAGCCGCTCGGCCCCGGAAGCTGCCGGCGTGTTGGCCCTGGTCTACCAGGCTTACAACGATGCCAATGGCTCCTTCCCGGACTTCGAGACTGCCCGGCAGATTCTGATGTCTTCCGCCGACGACTTGAAACACGACGTGCTGATGCAGGGTGCCGGGCGGGTGAATGCCGACCGGGCGACCGACGTAGCCGGCAACAGCAAGGGTGTGTACGTATCACCCAGCTTTCTGGCGGCAGGCGAGTATCAAGGCCAGCAGTATGAAAGCTTTGCCAACGTGCTCTATCCCGGCGACACTTGGAATCAGGTCTTCAGCGTGCGCAATACAGGAACTACTGCCAGGACCGTGAACATTGGCGACGAAGTGCTGCTCGAGATGGAGACCCTCACCTACACCCAGGTGGTTGCGCCCTGGACGGGTTTGGAGGATAACCACTATCCTGAAAATTACTACTACTACGCAGATTACTTCGTCGGCGCTGATCCTGGCTCGACACAGCACGGACCCGACCTGGCGATACCGGTGCCCGCCGGGGCCGACCTGATGCAGGTTGAGTTGGTCTTCCCCTTCGAAATGTTTGACTTCTCGTACAACGATCCAGATCCGGATTCGATCAGCTACAACATCAGCCAACGCTGGTCGCTGACAGTTTACGACTGGACAGATCGGGATGGCGATGGTTACCTGTGGGCCGATACCAGCGGCGATGGCATCGTCAACCCGCAAGACGCCGGCGACGAGCTGGACATCTCCTGGACCGGCCCCACCGAAGAGACCGAGATCAACCGCTTCGCCTACTCATACAATTACGCCAACCAGCAGGAGGTCACCGTACGCCTCAGCGACCGTGAGGACATCGACAACATCCTCATCGGCCTAGTCCATCGCAATCCCAATGACACACGGCCTGGTTGGGGTATGGATGAGTATGAGGCCAATCCGATGCTGGTCAAGGTGGTCTTCTATCAAAAGGCCGACTGGGACCTGGTGACAGAGAACAAGGCCAGCCTGTATCTGCCTGCAGGTACCTCGAATACTTTCCTGGCTACCTTCAATATCCCGGCAGACCAACCGCCGGGGCTGTACGAAGGGGCCATAACGCTTAATGATGGAGCACACCTGACCCTCATCCCCACCACGGTCAACGTGGCAGTGCCGGGCGACGAACTGCTCTTCACGCTGGGCGGCACTGAGAAAGCCGGCACGCCCTACGACAATGGTCGTATGGCAGGCGGCTACCAGTGGTCTAGCGTGCTCGAAGAAGGAGACTGGCGCTACTACTACTACGACGCCGCCTCCAGAATGGAACAGCAGTACCTGTACGTGCGCAACCAATGGGGCCAGGTATGCGACAACATGCCCACCTTCAACGAGACCCTGGTGTGGGGACCCAATCCCGGCGAGCAATTCTCGCAGGCTGAGCCTGAGAAATATGGGCCATACGGAATGCAATTTGCCGGCGGAACGCCATATGCAAATACCGGTGATCCGGGTGGCTGGTACGGACCACGTGTCTGGGCTGGTTGGTGGACCCCAGACGGACCACAGCCCGAGAGTCGGGCCTGGGCCACACTCTGGGAAGGCCTCAACCAGGTGCAATTCCGCAACGTCTTGTTATCCGGCAAACAGCAGTGCGGAGAAGGATACGAAGCAACCGCCGGGGTGCTGGGCGTGGACTTACCTCAGACCGGTTTGGTGATCAACAGCGGGCAGCTATCCGGATCCTTCACTGTCGATTTCGTCAGCCCGGTTGACAGCATGTTCGCATATGCAGCCGGCTTCGGCGAGGAGCAGTGGTTCCGCAACCAGGACGTTCCCCAGGGGCGGCACTCTAATATCCCGCCCGATGACCTGATGGACGGCTGGGTCTATACCTTCGAGGCCACCAACGTCCACGGCATCGAGGTCTGGACCTATGGCCTGAGCTCCGACATCGACCTATACCTGCTGTACGACGCCAACAACGACGGATTCTTCAACGTCTACGACAACCGTGAGCTGCTGGACTGGTCGACCAATGGTGGTCCCTACGAACATCTCTTCTTCGACGGTGGGGAGGGTATTCCATACGTTGAAGATGGCACCTACGCCGTAGTGATGTACGGCTACTGGGTGGAGCCTGGCGATCAGTTCGACCTACAATTGCGCACCTATGACGGCGACGATCTGTCGATAGAAGGCGCCAACAATGCGACCAACTGGACGCTCAGCGTGACGCCCGGCCAGGTGGAGACTGCCACGGTCAACTGGCAGGTGCCAGAAAGCGATGTCTGGTACGGCTACCTGTGGTTCGGCATGCCGTGGGAAGAGGAGCCACAATGGTTTTCTCAGGGCCCGGATTTCTACATCCCGGTGACCATCAATGCCGGAGGGGTTAACTTCGCCCGATCCACCAAGGAGGTCGACCTGGACAAAGTCATGATGAGCACCTCCGCGGATGACGACGTGATCCTGACCTACACCATCACCCTGGTCAACGATGGTGCCGACGGAGTCTCAGTGGATGTAGCCGACCTGCTGCCAAGTGGCGTCGAGTACTTGGTCCAGTACATCAACGAGGGCGCCAACGGCTTCGAAGGAACCTACGTGGCCAAGTGGTGGGCGGAAAACGGCGAACATGGATACTTTGGACCTGACGGCGAGTACATCCGTTGGAGCGGTTTTGTGGGTCCTGGTATCTCCAACAAGATCTACATCGAGTACAAGGTAAAGGTCAAGATTGGCTTCTACGGCACCATCACCAACAAGGCAGACATCAAGGTGTGGGATACCGGCGAGTTCCTGAGCCGCACCGCCACCACCGAGGTGTTCTACCCGCTGTTCCTGCCGATTATAGGCAAGTAAACCTGAAGCTACCCTTCAGGACTGATACAAAAAGCCGCAGGGTCTCCCTGCGGCTTTTATTCGGGCGCGGTTTGGCGCACCCTATTGACTGCCTGATTTTTTTATGATAATATTCATCCAAATTGATGAAGGGATAAGATCATGCTCCTTGAACAAACTCATACCACCAGCATCGCACTCACACCGTCGGCCGCCCAGGCAGTGCGGGAGCTGCTCGCCAGGCGAAACCTGGAGGGCTACACACTGCGCGTGTTCGTCTCAGGCGGCGGCTGCTCCGGCTTCCAATACGGCATGGCCCTGGAGAACAATGTTAGAGACACCGATCTGACTTATGAGTGCGAGGGGGTTCAGGTCGTAGTGGACGAGATCTCAATTGATTACCTCAATGGCGCGACGATCGATTATGTCGAAGAGGTAATGGGCAGCGGATTCAAGATCGAAAATCCGAATGCTGTCGCAAGCTGCGGCTGCGGGAGCTCCTTTCGCACCAAGGAGAGCGCCCATTCTGAACAAACTGCGGGCGGTTGTGACTGCCATTGAGAAACGCTGGGGTATTGACAGCGGGAGCCGGAAAGGCTCCCGCTTTTTGTAATCCAGCCATGCGATATGTGCTTATACAGAAAATGATCGATGAAAAGCTCTCAGCGGCCCCGCAGGTAGGATATGATCGTTCCAAACAGGCCGATAACTGCCATGCCGATGATCACCAATCCCATTGGAGCACGCTCACCTGAGATGTCCCTCGCCACACTGGGCAGGGTGGGGATGACCAGTGGTGGAGGTGCGGTGTAGGTAGGCAAACGGGTGGGCGGAACCTCCACGATGAATTGAGCCGCCAGGGTGGGGTCAATAGTCGGGGTGATGTGGGGCGTGGGAGTGGGCGGAGGTTCGACAATCGGAAGGCTGCCCTGGATTTCTACTAAGGGTGAATAGACCCACGCCACGCCTCCCGGCACTCCCGGGTAGGCGATCTGCACCCAATCCCCTCCCACAGATCGCCCCAAAGCCGGCACCTTCTGGCCGGCAATCAACACACCAACTACCGGAAAATCGGTGTTCGGCCCGGCACGCACGTTTATCTGGTCCTGGTCCATCCTGACGATCGCCAGGGCGCCGATCGGGGAGCTGGTCACCGTGGGGATGGAGACCGTCGGAATCTGCGCCAGGGCTCCTGCCTTGACTCCATTTCCTCGAATCAAAAAAAGAGAGCCGATAACTCCTGTTATCTCAATCATCAAAAAGAAAGTCTTACGCATGAAACCTCATGAATTGAATACGTGCACAAATAGTGGTTTTGACCGTTGTAAAACAATGCTCCCAAATGCTACAGCAGGTAGACACCAGGCGGATTATAATCCAGTAAGAGGCGACCACAAAAAGTTATCGTAGATTTTGGTGGGCACGTTGGCCAGTCGAGCCTTCAATCAGGAGAGGACCAGGAAATGGAACCACGCATCTTTCATGGATCTCTAGACCCAGATGACATCGCACAGGAACTTATCGCCCGCTTCAACCGGGGAAATCTGCGGGCGCAAAAACTCGGCAATCCTGATAAAGCCGTGGTTCAGATAGCGACCCACCAAGGGACGACCTCAGGCGGCCAGACAGCACTGACGGTGACCATCCAGAAGGTGGAGGACGGGGTCGCCGTGCAGCTAGGGAGTCAGGCCTGGCTTGGGGTAGTGGCCAGCCTCGGTATGACTGCCCTGACTGCGCTGCGCAATCCCTGGGGCATGCTCTCCCGATTGGACGATCTAGCCCAGGATATAGAGAACCTGCAGCTTTCTGACCAAGTGTGGGAGGCGATCGAGGCGACGGCACGCGCCAGCGGGGCGAGCTTCGAACTTTCAGAGAGGTTGCGCCGGATGGTTTGTGAATATTGCCTCACTGCTAATCCGGTCGGTGAAGCGAACTGCATCGCTTGCGGAGCACCCTTGGGAAAGGTCCAACCTCGCACCTGTCCAAACTGTGGATTTGTGGTCAAGCCTGACGAAAATCCCTGCCCCAATTGCGGGCAGAGTCTCGACTGACCGCAAATCTTGGCTCCCGGGTCTTATTCTCGCTTAAACTCGTGGCCGCCGAACTCTTTGCGCAAAGCAGCCAGCAGTCTGGCGGCATAGCTTTCATCTTGCCGGCTGGCGAAGCGTTTGAAGAGAGCAGTTGCGATGACGTCCAGGGGCACATCGTTTCGTACGGCCTCCATCACTGTCCAGCGGCCTTCTCCAGAATCTGCTACCCAGCCGCGTATCTCGCTCAATTCTGGGTCGTCTCTGAGGGCTAAAGCCGCAAGGTCCAGCAGCCAAGAGCGAACCACGGATCCATATCGCCAGATCTCTGCCACTTGGTGGAGATCGAGGGCGAAATCTTGCCTAGCGCGCAACAATTCAAAGCCCTCGGCATAAGCTTCCATCATGCCATACTCGATGCCGTTATGGACCATCTTCACGAAATGGCCAGCGCCATACGGTCCAACGTATCCCCATCCTTTGTCTGGCCCAGGCGCCAGGGTAGCAAAAATGGGTTTCAAACGATCGACGAGCTCGCGCTTCCCGCCAATCATCAACGAGTACCCTTCGGTCAGCCCCCAAATGCCGCCGCTGGTGCCTACATCCAGGAATTCGATTGATCGTTCTGCCAGGTATCCCGCCCGCCGCATGCTGTCGTTGAAATTGGAATTGCCACCATCGATCACCGTATCGCCGGGCGAAAGCAGCTCTGCCAGCCGACGGATAGTCTGCTCGGTGACCTCTCCGGCGGGTACCATGCACCAGACCACGCGCGGCTGTTTCAATAATCGGGTGCCCTCTTCAAGCGATAGGGAGGGTACCAATCCTATTTCTTCTGCCAACTGCCGCGTGATTTCGGGAGAACGGTTATATCCCACCACCCGGTGACCACCCTTACAAAGGCGTCGGGACATGTTGGCTCCCATGCGGCCGAGACCAATCATCGCCAGTTCCATATGACCTCTCTGCTCATATGATAAGATCGTCCATGAGACTATCATTAAGGCAAATGAAGTGAGGAGATCGCCTTTCTGATCTCGGGAAGCAACTCATTCTCCTCGGGCGCATCTTGGACTGCAAAGGGCATGGCTTGCTGCCCGGCCTGGCGGCTCTCCAGCCTGGCCTGAATGCGTTCCAACGCAGGGAGAGCATCCAGGTAGCCCACGAGCCCGATATAGCGGACTGCCAGGAGCCGGATAGTTAAGGGCGCCTTGCGATTCAATAAGATCTCTACCAGGTGGTTCCCAGCACAGGAGCATACATCGAATATTCGCTCAGCTACCGCTTCAAGCTCTGGCCTCCGGGCAACCGCCTCCAGGATGGCATACACCTGGCGAGTTCGCATGTGCGTTAGATGATTGATCAGATGGTAACAAACGGCTTCCGACGCCAGGGCGCCTCCTTCGTCTGGTGAAAGGACCTTCCCAATGGTCTGGATTGCCAGCGAACGGACATCGATATCTGGGTCAGGTATGCGCGTAGCAACTAGGTAGGCTATCAATGGTGAAAGGCGTGGCGCGTTTATTGCCACCAATCTTCCCAACCCCTCCAAGCGTTTGGTAGCATTTGGGTGGGTGAGTAATTCCGCTGCGCCCCACACCTCGGGAAATAACTCCAGTATGCCAACACTGCTTCCCTCCGGCCCAAACAGGCTGAGTTGAGGAAAACCAAGGTTATCCGAATCCTGTTTCATGTTCAGCTTTGTTCGATGAGGTTCAGGGCGCGCGCGGCGACCTGATTGATTGTCAGGCCCAGGTTTTGATAGATCGCTTTATATGGGGCCGAGGCACCGAAACGCTCAATCGAAATGATCTTGCCTTGCCCACCCACCCAGCGCTCCCACCCCTGGGCAACTCCCGCCTCAACCGCCAAACGAGCACCGATCCGAGGTGGGAATACCTTCTGCCGGTAGGCCTCATCCTGGATGGCGAACAGCTCCCAACTCGGAAACGACACCAGCCTGACGCTTATCCCCAGGTCCACAAGTTGGAGGCCGGCCTGCACGATCAAATCCACTTCTGAGCCAGACGCCATCAGGATGATTTCCGGTGCATTTCCACCCAGATCGGCGAGAACATAAGCGCCCAGATGCAATCCACTGGCGGGCGCATATATACTGCGATCCAGGACCGGGATGTTCTGGCGAGATAGAGCCAGGGCGGTGGGGCCTTCTCTTCTGGTGATCGCCACTTTCCAGGCTTCTCGCACTTCATTTGCGTCGCATGGGCGGATCACCACCAGGTTCGGGATGGCGCGCAAAGACGCCAGATGTTCAACAGGTTGGTGGGTAGGGCCATCTTCTCCCAGGCCAATGCTGTCGTGAGTGAATACCCAGATGCTGGGATAGCCCGAGAGCGCCGCCAGGCGGATCGCCGGGCGCATATAATCAGAAAACACCAAAAAAGTCCCGCCGAACGGAATCAAACCTCCATGCGACGCCATGCCGTTGATGATGGCCGCCATGGCGTGCTCTCGCACCCCGAAATGAAGGTTGCGGCCTTCCGGTTGGCCTGCCTGAAATGAGGGGCTACCCTGGATCCAGGTCAGGTTGGAAGGAGTCAGGTCAGCGGAACCGCCGATCAATTCTGGGAGACGAGGAGCAATGCTATTGATAACAATTCCGGAAGCAGCACGTGTAGCCAGACCTTTAGCATCGGGAGGGAAATCCGGCAAGTCTGCATCCCAATCCACCGGGAGCCTACCCTCTAGCCTGCGGGCGAATTCCGCAGCCAGGTCGGGGTATTTCGTATGATAAGCCTGCAGGCATTCACGCCAGGCTGCTTCAGCGCCTCTCCCCCGTTCACCGATCTGGCGAAAATGATGCAGCACATCAGGCGGCACTAAAAAGCGTGGCTCCACTGGCCAGCCCAGGTCTCGCTTGGCGTTGTCCAGTTCTTCATCCCCTGGCGGTTCCCCGTGCGCCTTGGCGGTATCCTGGCGAGTGGGCAGCCCGTAGCCAATGTGCGTGCGGCACAGGATCAACGATGGCCTGGGGTCTGCCTTCGCCAGATGGATTGCCTGGTCGACCGCCTCCACGTCGTTGCCATCTTCTACTCTCTGGACATGCCATCCGTAGGCTTCGAAGCGGCCAGCCCGATTTTCGGTGAAGGCCAGGTCAGTGCTGCCGTCTATCGAAATACGGTTGTCGTCGTAGAGATAGACCAGCCTGCCCAGTTGGAGATGGCCAGCCAGGGAAGCCGCTTCGGAGGCCACCCCTTCCATAAGATCTCCATCGGTGACCAGCCCATAGATTTGATAGTTTATCAGCTCATAACCCGGGCGATTGAACTCGGCAGCCAGGTGCTCAGCGGCGATAGCCATCCCGACTCCATTGGCAAATCCCTGGCCAAGCGGTCCGGTGGTGACCTCGACACCGGGCGTCAGGCCGTATTCCGGGTGGCCAGGCGTGCGGCTTCCCCACTGGCGGAAGTTTTGCAGCTCCTCCAGCGGCAAGGAAAATCCGGTCAGGTAGAGCAGGCTGTATAGAAGCATCGATCCATGGCCACCGGAGAGGACAAACCGATCCCGTCCAGGCCATTTTGGGTTTTCGGGATTGAAGATCAGATGACGAGCCCACAGCGTATAGGCCATCGCAGCAGCACCCATCGGCAATCCGGGGTGACCCGAGTTCGCCTTCTGTACAGCATCTGCCGACAGGAAACGCAACGTGTTGATGGCACGTGATTGCACGCTATCAGATATGATCAAAATAGAACTCCGGGGGTGAAGTGACCTTATTGTACCTTACAAATATTCCCAAATTGGGATATCTACACGTTACAGAACATATAATTGTTCAAAATAACGCACAAGATGACGATTATCACCAAGCATGTATGTTCTTTGCCACTAGCTTATCTATGAGAATAGAAACATAATTAATCGTGACAAACTTGTGATAAATTTCATTAATGAAGCGGATATGGCCTAGCCCATTCCGCTACCTTTCCATTTTCAATCATCTTAGTGATTCAAGGAGGTGTCTTATGCCTGCTGCGTCAATTTCCGACCGCTTATTTTACGCCAAAGTGATCTCGGTTACGCCGCATGGTGAAAGATTAGACCTCTGTCTTCAATGTGGGATGTGCAGCGGAATCTGCCCTTATGGCTTTGGGATGGATTTTCCACCTCATGCACTCATTGCAGAGCTGCGTGCTAATGAAGTAGATCCAATCCTCGAGAGCGACAGGATCTGGCTATGCATGTCTTGTTTTGCCTGTACCAGCGTTTGTCCGGCACAGATTCCATTGACGACCGGATTGCTGGCGACTGTAAAAACCGAAATGATACTCAAGGGCAAGGTGCCGACCGAACTGCAAACTGCCCTGGAAAACACCCTGCGATATGGCAACTCGTTAGGGAAATCCCCACGTAAACGCGCTGAATGGTCTCAAGACCTCCCCTCGAAGGTCCCAATCCTTGCTGAGACGAAGGAACCTGTCGAAATATTATGGTTCGTCGGAGATTATGCCTCGTATCACCCGAGAATTCAGCCGGTAAGCAGGGCCATGGCCAAGATCTTACAGGCGCTTGGTGTTCACTTCGCAATCCTTGGCCCAGAAGAAAGCAGCGATGGAGATGTTCAATGCCTGGCCGGAGAACGGGGCTTGTTTGAGATGCTGGCCCAGAAAAATGGTAAAGCCTTCGGGAAGTATCAATTCAAAGAAATCATTACGACAGACCCCCATGCATACAACGTAATTAAAAACGAGTATCCGAAATTAGGTTTCTCTTATCCAATTAAACATTACACCCAGTTTCTGACCGAGCGGCTTGATCAGATTCGTCCTTTGATGCGCAAACCACTCATGTACAGAATGGCCTATCACGACCCCTGCTGTATTGGGCGGGCAAATAATAACAATGTTTACGAAGAACCACGTCAAATACTCAAGTCGATTCCTGGTGCAGAACTCATCGAAATGCCCCATAATCGATCGAACAGCATATGCTGCGGTGGTGGAGGAGGAGGAAACTGGCTGGATGGATTCGTCTGGGAGCGAACGCATGCTCGAATAACTGAGTGGAGGGTGCGCGAGGCGATAGCTGCCGGTGCGGAGGTATTGGCAGTGGCCTGTCCTTATGAACCACCCCGCTTTGAGGATGCCGCCAAGATGGTTCAAGGAGATGGGAAACTGGTCGTGAAAGATATTGCTGAATTGCTGGCTGAGGCCATGGAATCATAGGCGTACTGCTTTCTATGAGGTGAGGATATGAACATTGCAACGCTGTTCAAGCTAGTTCCCGATCTGGTTGAAGAACTCGAAATCGACGCCGGCGGTACCTCCCTGGACATGACCTGGTTGCGCCTGATCATCAGCGAGTTCGACGATCATGCCATTGAGCAAGCCATCCTGCTGAAAGAGCGCAGCGCAGCCCAGGTGACGGTCATCGCCCCAGGGGTTGAGGGAGTCGATGAAGTGCTTTTTACAGCAGCCGCTAAAGGCGCTGATCGATTGATCAAACTAATTGGGGATTTCGAGGCAGGAGTAAACAACCACTCATTAGCGCGTGCTATTGTAACTTTCCTTAAGGATCTTCAGCCAGACCTAATCTTGACCGGTGTCCAAGCCCACAATGACCTGGATGGTTCACTAGGACCACTGGTCGCCGGTTTTCTGGGAATACCCTACGTAGGCTACGTGTCCGGGGTAACTCTTAGCAACGGTAAGGTGATCGCCCAAAAAGAGTATCCCGGTGGTCTGATCGCCAGGATAGAAGTAGATCTTCCGGCTGTTTTGGGCATACAGGCTGCAGAAAAACCGCCTCGATATGTGGCTGTCAGCAAAGTACGTCAAGCCATGCAAACCGCCATCATAGAAGAACACAAGGTCGGTTCGCTGGATCCAACCGGTGGTATTCCAGTCGAACGCATGTTTAAACCTGAAGCAGGCACAAGGGCGATGATCATAGAAGGAGATGAGAGAGAAATTGCATCCCGGCTGATTGAGATATTCAAAGAGGTGGGTGTTTTATAAAAGGAGGAAAATCATGAACAAAGATATTTATGTCCTCATCGAACATCTCCAAGGCCGGGTTGCCGACATCTCCTATATCATGCTCGCGGCAGCACGTACTCTGGTCCAAGATACCGGTGGCGAGATTGTCGGAATATTATTGGGTTACGATGTGCAAAACCTGGCCTCAAACCTGGCTGCTGATCGTGTAGTGTACGTGGATCACCCCGCGCTTGCTGAATTTACTTCAGATGGATATCAATATGTTCTAGCCGATTTGATTGCTGAAAACAAGCCGCGTGCGGTTCTTTTTGGAAACACCTCCATAGGTCATGATGTAGCTAACATACTCTCTTCCAGGCTTGAGCTGCCAATGGTGAGCTCATGCCAGACAATCCTATCGGGTGGAAAGTTCGTCAGCCAGATATGCGGCGGCAAGATCATGGCTGAGACCTCTCCACCAGGCATGACCACCCTTGTGACCATGATACCTGGTGGATTCAAGCCGGAAGAAGGCCAAAGCGAGACTGCCCCAAATATTATTACATATACGCCACCTGCGCTGGACGATCTGCGTGTTTCCGTGAAGGGCTATGTTGAGCCAGAGCCGGGAGATGTAGATATTACCAAGGAACCAATCCTGATTGCCGTTGGGCGCGGCATTCAGAATCAGGACAATATTGAATTGGCCGAAGAATTAGCGAAGGCAATAGGCGGGGTGGTATGCGCCTCCCGTCCCGTTGTCGATCAGGGTTGGTTGCCAATATCCAGACTGGTAGGTAAATCGGGAAACAAAGTAAAACCCAAACTCTACCTGGCCCTTGGCATCAGTGGCGCACCGGAGCACGTCGAGGGAATGGTTGATAGTAATACCATCATTGCCATCAATTCCGATGCCACAGCTCCGATATTCGACATCGCGAAATACGGTGCCGTTATAGATATGTTAGATCTAATAGAAGTGCTTACGGAGCAAATTCAAGCGGCTAAGGGATGATGGCATGTCGTACTATACGATCAAGTCCATTATTGTACTTGTCGCCCTCCTGATTTCCATTGGGGTCTTTAGTTGGCGTGTCTATCGAAACCTATTGATCAACTTACGTAATGGCCAACCAAACGCCTCTTTCGGTCAGTGGAGAGAACGGATCTGGGGGGTAATCGTCTACGTAGGTGTACAAGCAAGGTTATTTCGCGTCTTCTTGCCCGGTACCGCGCATTTCTTCATTTTTTGGGGTTTTCTTATTCTCTCATTGACCATCATGCAGGCGATTACTGAGGGTTTAATGGCGTTTGCCAACCCTCATTTTGTGATGCCACTGATCGGACGTTTTGGGCCGCTGGCATTACTTCAAGACATTTTCACTTTAATCGTTACAGTCGCAGTCCTTTATGACTTATACATCCGTTTACTTATAAATCCAGAACGGTACAAAGGTAGTCATAAAAACCAGGGTGTGATGGTCTTACTGTTTATTTTTTCTATAATGTTTTCCCTGGTTGTTATGAATGGCATCCGCATTAATCTTGGCGAAGATGCGATAGTCGCCTGGCGGCCAGTTGCCAGGTTTGTCGGAAAGACTTTCAGCGGGTTGGATGAGGAAATCCAGATCATCATCGAGGAGATTGCATACTGGGTCCATCTAGGAATTGTGCTGGTTTTTCTAACCGAACTACCTCAAGGAAAACACTTTCACATTGTCACCTCGATACCTGCAATTCTCCTGCGCAATCTCGAGCCACGCGGCAGATTGTCAGCGGCACCCCAATTCGGTCAACAGATAGGCATTAATACAATCAGTCAATTCCGCTGGCGCCAGATGCTAGACTTTTTCACGTGCACCGAATGTGGCCGTTGCCAGGATGTGTGCCCGGCATATGCGAGCAGACAATCTCTCTCGCCCAAACTACTCATGATGAGCCTGCGTGATGATTTAAAAAAACATGGTGCAATACCAAAAAGCTCATCTACAGCTACATCAGGAAAAGTGTTGGTCGGTGAGGCGGTATCTGAGAGCGCGCTTTGGGCGTGTACAACCTGCTACGCCTGCGACCAGGAATGCCCGCTTTTTATCGAACATATATCTCCAATAGTCGATATGCGCCGCTACCTGGTTATCGAAGGGAGGATGGACGGAATGCTCCAGGACGCGCTCGCCAATCTGGGGCGCTATGGCAACTCATTTGGCCAATCTGAACGAATGCGTGCCAGATGGACCAAGAATGTGCAGCCCGAGATTAAAGACATTCGCAAAGAGGCAGCCGAATATTTATGGTTTGTTGGAGACTACGATTCTTATCACTCCAGCCTTACGGAGATCACCTGCAAAACAGCTGAGGTGTTCCAAAAATCCGGTGTTGATTTCGGTATTCTATATGAAGCCGAACGTAACGCCGGCAATGATGTTCGCCGGGTTGGTGAAGAGGGCCTGTTCGAAATGTTGGCGGAGAAAAACACAGTTACGCTTAGTAAGTGCTCGTTCCAGGCAATCGTCACCACTGACCCCCACTCTTACAACACCCTCAAGAATGAATATACCCTTGTGTTCAACGGGAACAAACCCCCGGTATTACACTATACCCAACTATTAGACCAGTTGATTACTTCGGGCCAAATGACTTTTAAAAAGAAATTGGACTATACGGTCACCTACCACGATCCGTGTTATTTGGGTCGTTACAACGGCATCTACGACGCTCCACGAAAGGTGATCAAAGCTACCGGCTGTAAATTTGTTGAAATGCCGCGTCACGGCGACAGGACCTTTTGTTGTGGCGCTGGTGGAGGCAGAATATGGATGGAAGAAGCCTCTGATATCAAAGAGCGGCCGGCCGAGATGCGAGTGCGGGAAGGGGCATTGTTGCCCGGGGTTAACACATTGGTAACTACATGTCCTAAAGATTTGGTGATGTTCCGAGATGCAGTAAAAACCTCAGGCCTGGAAGGGAGGTTGGTCGTCAAGGATCTAATCGAGCTCGTAGGAGAAGCTATGGACTCTTAGATCAAGGTCGTGGTGAGATTGAGAGGCGAACCCTCCTCAATATGTTATGAGTGAACTACTTAAACCGATCTTGAGGCGTATAAATCAAATATCAATACCGCTCGCAATTAAGATGATTCTGGGCTATCTGTTTATCATCGCCATGATCAGCACCGTCTTCATGGTGGTTGGAGCAGAGATTATCAGCAACCGGATTGTTGCAGAAGCCCAGGAGAAAGTTCGCCATGACCTTAACGCTGCTAGAGAAATCTATCTGAGCAAGCTGACACATATCAATGATGTGATAAGGATTACAGCCGACAGGTTTTTCTTAAGAGAAGCGTTACTTTATAGTGAGATCGAGCAGGCAAGTGACGAATTAACCAGGATAAAAGAAGAGGAAGAGCTTGATATCCTGACAATCACGGACCAATATGGAAATGTGATTCTGCGAACCAGCAATCGCGATTCCATCGGAGATAATCAATCTGACGATGAACTCATTAAAAGGGTCATTTCCGAAAAGAAACCTCACGCGTCGACGATGATCATAAGCAGAGAAGATTTACAGGTAGAGTCTCCATATCTAGCTGAGCAAGCACACATTAAATTGGTCAATACACCGATGGCCCGCCATGTAGACGAGACCGAAGAAACAGCTGGCATGATGTTGAAAGCAGCTGCTCCGATCTTTGACCCACAATCAGAGTTAATTGGAGTGGTATATGGTGGTGTCCTGCTAAACAAGAACTTCGAGATCGTAGACAGAATAAAGCAAACCGTCTATGAAAATGTGAAATACAAAGGAAAAGATATTGGTACAGCAACGATCTTTCAGGATGATGTAAGAATTTCAACCAATGTAATAAATGAGGTAGGTTCTAGAGCTATTGGAACACGCGTCGCCGAAGAAGTTTACAAACAAGTGGTGATTGAAGGAAAACCATGGATAGGACGAGCATTCGTAGTGACCAATTGGTACATCACCGCCTACGAACCTATCAGAGATATCAACCAGCAAATTATTGGGATTTTATACGTTGGTGTGCTAGAAGAAAAATATCTGGATATCCAGAGACAAACCATATATACATTCCTGGCCATCACAATTGCTGGCGCACTGATTACCTTGGCAGCATCTTACTTCATATCTCAGAGGATATTAATCCCGATCCATAAGTTGGTGTCCGCTTCTAGAGAAATCGCAAACGGCAACCTGGACGCGACAGTAGAAATCAGGACCGGTGACGAACTCCAGCATTTGGCAGATTCTTTTAATGCCATGGCTTCGTCTTTGAGAAAAAGAGATACTCAATTAAAAGAATTTGCTACCCGAAAAATCATGGAATCCGAAAAGCTGGCTCTCATCGGGCAACTATCTGCCAATGTAGCTCATGAACTCAATAATCCATTAACGGGAATCGTCACCTATTCTCACCTGCTTCTCGAGAGGACGCCAAACGAAGATCAAACGCGAACATCTATAGAAAAAATTGTTGGCCAGGCAAACAGGTGTAGAGATATCATTCGTGGATTATTAGATTTTTCACGGCAGAGATTGCCTGAGAAGACACTTGGCAATATTAATGCGATTTTACAAGATTGTATCTCCCTCGTGGAAAATCAGGCTTTGTTCCACAACATCCAAATTGTTGAAAATTATCAAAAAGATTTACCCATGATCGTAATTGACCCATCGCAAATAGAGCGAGTTTATATGAACTTGATCATCAATGCTGCCGAGGCAATGGATGGCAAAGGGCAGTTGACCATCACTACTCGGCTCGATTCCGAAGATAAATTCGTCGAAGTGGAATTTAGTGATACAGGGCATGGCATCAGCGAAGAGCACATGGATAGATTATTCGACCCATTCTTCACCACGAAGGAGGTGGGGCATGGAACGGGATTGGGATTGGCTATAAGCTATGGCATTGTGAAAAGCCATAATGGCAGCATTTCCGTGAGAAGCGAAGTTGGAAAGGGTACAACTTTTATCGTTAAATTACCGATAAATGGCAATAAGGCTGCTGTCAATGGATAATAACACAGGCTTTTAATCATAGACGATGAAGATGTGGTGTTGGACTCCTGTACCCAGATATTAGCTGGCAGTCAATATAAGATTGCCACGGCTGTGAATGGGACGGTCGGCTTGAGGCTGGTAGAGGAATTCAAGCCAGATGTTGTTTTTGTCGACCTCAAAATGCCGGGGATATCTGGCTTTGAGGTGCTAGCACGCATCCATGAAGTTGACCCTACGATCGTGACCATCGTGATCACGGGTTATGCCACGGTAGATTCAGCCGTTGAAGCGATGAAAAAATGGGCATACGATTTTCTCCCAAAACCCTTCACGCCTGATGAGCTGCGGCTGATCACGCAGCGCGGATTGGAAAAAAGAAAATTAATCTTAGAAACGATTGCACTCCGCAGAGAAAAAGAAATGTTAAGAGAACATTTCGCGGCCATCGTTTCCCACGAGCTTAAATCACCTCTCAGTGCAGTTCAGCAAAACTTGTTCGATCTTGGCGAGGAATTAGCAAACAAACTGACAGAAGACCAGAAGAGGCGTTTTGGAAGAATCCAATCCCGCATTAGCGATCTAGTTAAGCTCATTCACACCTGGCTGAGGATGATATCTACGGATATCGAAAACATCCGGGAAAATTTAATACCCATTACTGTACCACCAATAATATCCAAGGCGATTGAAAGCGTACAGGTTCATGCAGCCCGCAAAGATATCGAAATCATCACCTCGCAGACCGAAATCTCATGCCTCATCTGTGGCGAAGAGGTAACTTTGGTTGAAGCGCTGGTCAACATTCTCAGCAACGCCATTAAATTTTCGCGCATTGGTAGTAAGGTCCTGGTAACGGTTGAGGAAATTGAGGACGAGGTCTTGATCTCTGTAAAAGACACAGGCGTGGGCATAGCCAGGGAAGATCTACCCCTCATCTTCAACGATTTCTATACTGGCCGGCCTCCCAGCGATGGAGAAAGAGGCAGCGGGCTTGGATTGGCCATCACCCGTCGCATTATTGAGGCCCACGGTGGTGCTGTATCGGTTGAAAGTGAACTTGGCAAAGGGAGCACCTTTTTTATTCACTTGCCTGTTCTGAGAGTAGATAACACATCTAATCCTATGCCAAACATCGAATCCGGCAAAATCATCAATGTACAAGGAGGTACAGATGGATTCCCGTAAACGGTTATTAATTATTGACGACGATCCAGACTTTGTCGAGGGTATCAAGTCAATCTTGGAGAAGGCGGACTACGAGGTGGAGGCAGCTTACAATCCAAAAGACGGCTTTCAGGCTCTCCAAACCCGGCCTTATGACCTGCTTCTTCTCGACATAATGATGGGTCGAGGGGCAGAAGGTGTCATGTTAGCGCGAAAAATAAGGAAGGATCCAAGATTGAGAGACATTCCGACCTTGATAATCACTGGCATACGAGAGCAGATTGCATTTCTCTTCCCCGGGCAGCCAGTGCATCCACATTTTCTACCCGTCGATGAGCTTATCGAGAAGCCTGTTGAACCTAAGATGCTTCTGGAAAAAGTCAGCACATTGTTACACCTGGCGGAAGAGAGAAAAGCATAATCCAAGATTGGAAATTAATCCCATGGTAAAAAAACCTACTTTCAGCCAAGAAATTGCGAATATGTTATATGCATCGCATGGGAATCCACTCTCATCCTGTATCCAATGTGGAACCTGCGCGGGGACATGCCCGGTGGTTCACTACATGGACCACACACCGAGAAAATTGATTGGATTAATAAATTCTGATTACAAAGATGAAGTACTTGCCAGCAATACTTACTGGTTCTGCGCGTCCTGCTATCACTGCACTGTGAGGTGTCCAAGTGGGATTGATATCGCCGAGATGATGTATGCACTGAAGCGCTATTCCATGTGGAAAAACCGGTACCGGGAAGGGCTGATCGGGCCTGTATTCTCGGAAACCTTTGTGAAGACAATTGTCAAGAGCGGTAGATCATACGAACCAGTATTGGCACCTACATATCTGTTCAGTTTCGGGATTAGGGAATTCGTCCAAGAAGCAGTGACTGCAACCAACATGATGATCAAGGGAAGGTTGCCTGTCTTGCCTCCTCGGATAAAGAGGCTTGAAAACTTCAAACAAATGGTGGGCAGGATCATTCCCATAGGAGAGGTGCGATGAAAAAGTACGCGTACTTCCCAGGCTGTTCCCTTGAGAAAATGGCCCAGAGTTATCACTTATCCACCATTGAGACTACACGAAAATTAGGAGTGGAGCTTGAAGAATTAGAGGACTGGAACTGCTGTGGCGCAACAACCTATTTCCATGTAGATCAACTGCTCGCACACACTCTGGTGGCACGGAACCTTGCCATGGCTGAAAGGAAAAGCCTTGACCTCGTGGCTCCCTGCAGTGCTTGTTATAAAAATGCATTTTTTACCAATACCTATCTAAAAAATGACCAGGACCTGGCCGAGCACATCAACTTTGCATTGGAGGAGGATAATTTACATTATTCTGGGAATATTGAGGTTCTCCACCTGATCGAAGTGTATGTAAAAGAGGTCGGATACGAAGAGATCAGGCACAATGTCACCCATCCACTGGAGGGACTGAGGGTCGCGCCCTATTATGGCTGCCAGATATTACGACCAAGGAAAAACCACGAGGATGTCGAGCAACCTCGCTTCTTTGAGGAGTTGATATCTGCCATAGGCGCAGAACCGGTAAATTTTCCTGAAAGGTTGCGTTGTTGTGGCGGTTCCCTAATTCTGACGAGTCGAGAGGCAGCTCTTTCTATGGTGCATCTTTTGCTAAAAAGCGCACTCGACCATGAGGCAGAAGTGATTGCCACGGCATGCCCCCTGTGCCAGGTCAACCTGGAGTGTTATCAACAGCAGGTTAACCAGGAATTCGGCACAAGTATTTCCATACCCGTTTTGTACTTCACACAATTGATAGGATTGGCTTTAGAGATTCCACCTAAGCGGTTAGGCCTAGGAACCGAATTAGTGCCTGCGACAAAGGTGCTATCCTATGCGAGGAGAGAAACCAATGAGTGAAAAAATCGGGGTATATGTCTGCCATTGTGGCACGAACATCGCTGGTACGGTAGACGTAGTAAACGTAGCCCATTGGGCGGAAGAACAATTGAAACATCGTGGTGTGGTCATTGCCCGCGATTATAAATTCATGTGTTCAAGCCTGGGTCAAGAACTCATCGAAAAGGATATCCAGGAACTTGGCCTGACACGTGTGATCGTGTCCGCTTGCTCACCTCACCTGCATGAGACGACCTTTCGAAATGCCTGCGCACGCGCTGGCTTGAATCCCTACCTGTGCGAGCTGGTTTCTATTCGCGAACAGTGTTCCTGGGTTCACACCGATGGAACTGCCGCAACCGAGAAAGCTAAGGCTATCATATCTGGTGGTGTGGAACGCGTGCATCATAACGAAGCTCTCGAACCCTTGCATGTGCCTATTCACCCATCAACACTGGTCGTCGGCGGTGGTATTGCAGGTATCCAGGCTGCGCTTGAGCTTGCTGACGCTGGTTTTCAGGTTTGCCTTGTCGAACGCGAACCATCCATTGGTGGGCATATGGCCCAATTTGATAAGACCTTCCCGACGCTCGACTGCTCGGCCTGCATCCTGACCCCCAAGATGGTCCAGGTTGGTTCTCATCCGAATATCACCCTGTACACCTGGAGTGAAGTCGAGAGAGTAGACGGTTACGTTGGCAACTTTACGGTCACCATTCGTAAGAAAGCTCGCTACGTCAATACTGATACATGTACCGGTTGTGGCATATGTTGGGAAAAATGTCCCAAGAAGGTCGTGGATAATGTATTCGAAGCTGGATTGGGCAAGCGCAAAGCCATCTATACCCCATTCCCGCAATCAGTGCCTAAATATCCTGTGATTGACGTCGAAAATTGTATTTACTTTGAACGCGGTAAATGCAAAGCCTGCCAAATCTTTTGTCCAACGGAACCGAACTCGATCAACTTTGAACAAGAGGATGAGTTGATCCAATTGGAAGTGGGAAATATTATCCTGGCTACAGGCTATGACCTGTTTGATTCGAAACGTATCCCGCAATACGGCTATGGAAGATTGTCGAATGTGTTCACAAGTTTAGAGTTTGAACGCATGTGCAACGCTTCTGGCCCGACAGAAGGAAAAATCGTATTGCGAGATGGAAAGACAGTACCCAAGACGGTAGCAATCGTTCATTGTGTCGGTAGCAGGGATGAGAACTACAATGAATATTGTTCTGCAATTTGTTGCATGCAGAGTCTAAAATTCGCGCACCTGGTGATGGAACGCACGGATGCAGAGGTTTATAACTGTTATATTGACCTGCGCACCCCAGCAAAGGGCTATGAGGAATTTTATAGGCGTGTGCTAGAAGAAGGAGGCCATTTCATCCGCGGGAAGGTTGCCGAGGTGACCGATTCTGCCCGCTTCCCCGATGAAGAAGGAAAACTCATCGTCCAGGTAGAGGATACCCTGATCGGTAAACAACGCCGCATCCCAGTAGATATGGTAATTCTATCTGCCGGGTTGGAACCCCGGCATGACGCCAAAGAGGTGGCACACCTGTTCGGAATTTCTTGCAGCGCAGATGGCTGGTTCATCGAAAAGCACCCAAAGCTTGACCCAGTTGCCACGATGACTGAGGGTATATTCATCGCCGGGGTTGTGCAAGGACCAAAAGACATTCCAGCTTCGGTAGCGCAGGGTGCCGCAGCTTCCGCACGGGTACTAGGGCGCATCCAGCAAGGCGAGATCGCCTTGGAACCAATCAGAGCCAGTGTAATAGAAGAGAAATGCTCTGGTTGTCGAATCTGCAATGATCTCTGCCCATTCAACGCGATATTGTTCCACGAAGATCGAATGGTCAGTGAGATCAACCCTGCCCTGTGCCAGGGCTGCGGAACGTGTGTGGCAGCCTGCCCGGCGGGAGCTATCGTCGGGACTGCCTTCAGCAACGAACAAATCCTGGCCCAAATTGAAGGTCTCTTGCTGATTAACCTTCAATCGCCAAGTCGGGTATTAGCATAAATTGAGGAGAGCATCAATGAGCGAACAATTCGAACCTGTGATCATCGGCTTCACCTGTAACTGGTGTAGCTACCGCGCGGCGGACCTGGCTGGGACGGCGCGCATTAAATACCCAGCAAACGTCCGGCTGATCCGGCTCATGTGCTCGGGACGGCTGGATCCTACCTTCGTTCTCAAGGCGCTTTCCAGCGGGGCTGATGGTGTGCTCATCACGGGCTGCCATCCCGGTGAATGCCATTACCTCGAGCAGAACTACAAGGCCCTGAGGCGCTACCTGCTATTGAAGCGTGTCCTTGCCCAATTTGGGATTGAGCCAGGACGCGTCAAGTTGGTCTGGGCGAGTGCAGCTGAGGGCGTGAAGCTGGCTGAGGAGATAACCAAGATGGTAGAAGAGGTCCGCAGCATGGGTCCCCTCGAGTGGCCTACGAGTATGAACGGCAGCATTCATGGCTTTACGACGCCGGAAGAGATGGTACTCCAGGAGGCGACGTCATGACCAGCAATGGAAAACCTAAGTTCGCCATGTATTGGGCCGCCTCCTGTGGCGGGTGTGAGATCGCCGTTCTGAACATCCACGAGAAGATCCTGGACGTTGATGCAAACTTCGAGGTGGCCTTCTGGCCGGTGGCGATGGACGCCAAATATAAAGATGTGGAGGCCATGCCCGACGAATCCATCCTGTTGACCCTCTTCAATGGGGCGATACGTAACGACGAGAACGCACACCTGGCCCACCTGTTGCGCCGCAAGTCAAAGATCCTGGTGGCTTTTGGCTCCTGCGCCTGTGAGGGTTGTATCCCAGCCCTGGCAAACTTGAGCCCGCTAAGCGAGCTCTTCGATACTTACTACGCCACGATCTCAACCGATAATCCAGATGGGATTCGTCCTCAACCGAGGTGGGAGGTACCCGAAGGTGAACTGCGCATCCCTAAGCTTTACCCGGTTGTGCGCACGCTCGATCAGGTCGTGCCGGTCGATTATTATATGCCGGGTTGCCCGCCAGAATCGCACCAGATCGGGGCAGTCATAGATCTGGTCGTACAGGTGCTGCAGGGCAAGGCGGAACTGCCACCGCTTGGGACGGTGATCGGCGCGGGTGGATCGACGGTATGCGACGAGTGTAAGCGCACTCGTAATGTCAAACACATCTCGAAGATCGATCGCATCCAGAATGTGAAACTGGATCCCGAGGTTTGTATCCTGGAGCAGGGTGTAATGTGCGCGGGTCCGGCTACCCGCAATGGCTGTGATGCGCGCTGTCCTACTGCAGGCTCTCCATGCATCGGCTGTTATGGCCCGGCAGACGGAGTTGTCGACTACGGAGCCAGGTTGATGACTGCCATCGCCTCGGTGATCGACAGCAAGAATCCACAAGAAATTGAGGCAGTCCTGGACGGGATTCCCGATCCAGCCGGTATGTTTTATCGTTTCAACCTGGCAGGCTCGCTGTTGCGAGCCAGCAAAGCGGCCTGGGAATCCAAGTAGAGGAGAAACACCATGGAACGGATAACGATCGACCCTATTACCCGCCTGGAAGGCCACGGTAAAATCGAGATCTTCCTGGACCCCGAAGGCAATGTCTCTAATACTTACTTCCAGATTCCCGAGCTGAGGGGATTCGAGAGATTCTGCGTGGGACGCCCAGTAGAGGAAGTGCCGATTCTCACCAATCGCATCTGTGGCGTCTGCCCGGAAGCCCATCACATGGCCGGCGCCAAGGCAGCAGATGCCGTCTACCACGTAGATCCGCCTCCCACTGCGAAGAAGCTGCGTGAGCTGCTCTATAGCGCATTCTACGTGACGGACCACACGACCCATTTCTATGCCCTGGCCGGACCAGATTTTGTTATGGGACCTGATGCGCCGGTAGCCGAACGGAATATCCTGGGGATCATCCATAAGGTGGGGCTTGAAATCGGCTCAAAGGTTATTCAATGCCGGAAATACGGCCACGCGGTCGTGGAAATGATCGGTGGACGCAAGGTGCATCCCTGCACCTCAATACCCGGAGGGCTCACCAAAGGCATCACCGAGGAGCAACGCCGGGAGATCGAAGAAATGGGCCGCTGGGCGATTGAATTTGCCCAGTTCAGCTTGAACCTGTTCAGCGATATCGTTTTGGGAAACCAGGCCTACCTGGACCTGATCTTAGGAGATATCTATACCCACCGCACATATTACATTGGCCTGGTGGACGAGAATAATCGAGTGAACTTCTATGACGGGAAAGTTAGCGTCGTAGACCCAGACGGCAAGCGAATTGGTAAGTACGCTCCCGATGAATACACCGATTGGATCGCTGAACACGTGGAACCCTGGACTTACCTGAAATTCCCGTACCTGAAGAAGATCGGTTGGAAGGGTTTCGTCGACGGCCCGGAGTCGGGAGTCTACTGCGCGACTCCGCTGTCGCGCCTCAATGCAGCCGATGGAATGGCTACCCCGCTGGCTCAAGAACATTATGATAAGTTTTACAGCACGCTGGGCGGGAAACCAGTTCACCAGCGGCTGGCGACCCATTGGGCGCGCCTGATCGAGCTATTGTATGCTGCTGAACGCTGGGTAGAACTCGCCACCGATCCCGAGATCACCAGCGACAACTTCCGCACCCTGCCCACGGAAACACCCACCGAAGGCGTAGGCATCGTTGAAGCGCCGCGTGGCACATTAACACACCACTACTGGACCGATGAGCGCGGCGTCACCACGCGGGTCAACCTGATCGTGGGCACTACTAATAACTACGCTCCGATCAGCATGTCGATCAAGAAAGCCGCCCAGAGCCTGATCAAGAAAGGCGTCATGATCAATGAAGGCCTGTTGAATATGGTAGAGATGGCATTTCGGGCCTACGATCCATGCTTTGGCTGCGCCACCCATTCACTACCAGGACAGATGCCTTTAGAGGTGCGCCTGATCGACGCTGAGGGCAATGTCATCCGCACACTGAGACAATACTGTTGAGGTAAGGTTTGACAGACCATGCGCCTGCGTCAAACAAGCTGCTCATCATAGGGCTTGGCAATCCAATCCTCGGCGATGATGGTGTAGGTTGGCGTGTCGCCGAAGGTGTAAATCACATCATAGGGGCTGGATTTTCCAGCCCCTATAGAATAGAGGTGGATTGCCTTGCTGCCGGGGGATTGACTTTGATGGAGCGCATGCTCGGATATAAACGGGTGATCATTATCGATGCCATGACCAGCAGCAATAGCATACCTGGCTCGCTCACCTGTTTTCCTCTACACGATCTGCCAAACCGCCATTCTGGACACATCAATTCGAGTCATGATACAACCTTACAGGACGCGCTTCAGATAGGCGCAGCCATGGGGGCAACTATACCGGACCAGGTTGACATAGTGGCGGTTGAAACCAAAGAAAATTTCGAATTCTCGGAGCAGCTATCGCCTGAAGTAGCCAGGGCAGTACCTCTGGCCATCCAAGCTGTTCTGGACTTTATTCGATTATAGTCAGATCAATGGCTGCCCACACATTCAGCGTATCGATGTCTGGGCCTGCGGATGCTTATGAGGAGTGATGCAATGGTAATGAAAGAAGACCTTTTGTATCGACAAATAGTCACCCTGAAAGACGGGGCACGCGTCTTGATCCGTCCGCTTACGAAGGAAGACCATTCAGCATTGCTCGACTTATTCTTGCCTGTATCACCCGATGAGAGGCGCTTCATGCGCCACAACGTGAACGACCCTGAGGTGATTGCCAAATGGGTTGATAACATAGATTACGACCAGGTGTTTCCACTTATTGCCTTGGTCGGGGACAGGATTGTCGGTGACGTTACACTGCATTTCAACCAAGGACATGCCAGGCATCGTGCCGAAGTGCGCATCTTCCTGGCAAAAGACTTTCGCCACCGGGGATTGGGAACCAAACTAATTCAGGCCTTGATCGATGTGGCAAAGAAACGCAGCCTTTACATACTGGAAGTCCAAATCGTCAGGGACCTGACAAATGATATCAAAGCTATGCAACGAATGGGTTTTGAGATAGATTGCACCTTCGAGGACTATTACATGCTCCCAGACGGGGAATTGCGAGATGTGGTCCACTTGGTTCAACGCCTGCGCGCTCCTGAGGGCGAGTTTTAACCGAAGAACTTACTACCTTGTCAAGGAATATCAGAAAATAAGGGGGTTGGGCGGGCATTCGCCTGCCCAACCCCCTTATTTTGGTGATTTTTCCTTTAGAGCGCGAAACTCCTATTAAGGATAGGTGTTGTTCCAGAACCAGTTGTAGGCAAAATAACCAGATCCGGTGACGCTTTGCAGGCGGATGGCTATCTGCCTCTGCCCTTGTAGGGATGCCGGAATGTTGAATGTCGCATTGAATGCACCGCCACTACCCGAAGAGATGGTATCCACCTGTATTCCGCCCACACCCTTGGTACCCATGAAATTCATCAAGACAGCGAATTTATCGTTGGCTGGAAAGTTATTGGTACGTATGGAAACTGTGCTGTTGCGCACAACCGCTGTAATCGTAAAGGTGGGGATACCTGAATATCCTGGACTAGGTGAAACAGGAGCACCGGTGCCACCAGCGGTGTTGTTCCAAAACCAGTTATAGGCGAAATAGCCGGACCCGGTGACGCTTTGCAGGCGGATGGCTATCTGCCTTTCACCTTGTAGGGCTGCAGGTATGCTAAAAGTCTCTTTAAATGATCCGCCAGTACCGGTGGAGAGCCTGTCGACTTTTATCCCGTTCTTCCCTTTTGTCCCCATGTAATTCATCAAAACATCGAACTTATCGTTCGCAGGGAAGTTATACGCCTGGATGGTGACAGTCTTATCCCTGACCACGCTCAGGATAGAGAAAGTCGGATAACCCGTATAATTGGGTGGAGTGTATGGCCTCCCAATGCCACCTCCTACCTTATTGTAGAACCAGTTATATGCGAAATAACCGGACCCGGTGACGCTCTGCAGGCGAATAGCCACCTGATATTGGCCCTGCATGGCAGCTGGTATGGCGAATGTCAAAGTGAATGATCCACCACTCCCTGAAGATATGGTATCTACCTGTATACCACCCACGCCGCGTGTACCCATGTAATTCATCAATACGGCGAACCTATCATTGGCAGGGAAGTTATGGGTCCGTATAGTGACACTGCTGTCTGGTACAACACTCACGATAGAAAATGTCGGAATTCCTGAATAATTCAGGCCTGTCGTGTCCAGGTCAGCGGCCAACACCGCTCCAGTTGGAACCAGACCGATCAATAAAACCAAGATTAGAGATATGAAATGTTTCATGATAGACTCCTTCCATTGTATGACGTAATGATCCACATTGGAGTTCCTCCTCGACTAAGGACGAGAAGAGTACCAGTAAATTAATATTACCGCAACGTTAATGTACAACAATATTGCTAAAATAGCAATATCCTGAAACCGCCTTGCCTTAATAATTTCGCAAGTTTTTATAAAATTGTTAAAATAAAATTGTTAGTTTCAAACATATTTAGATCAGCGAGGTACCTTATTTTGGTTGACCGCCGATCAGCGACATCACAATTTAGCAGGAGATCTTGCTCTGCAGGCTCGTCGCTTGCAGGTGAAGCGCAGGCTGGGACAGCTCCAATCACCCACCTATGGCTTTTGCTCGAATACAGAGCGACTGTGGGATCAAAAGCTCTTGAGGAGAGCAGCATTCCAGATAGCGTGAAGGCACATTTATCCACCTGGCTTCGAGGCATCCAAGATGCGCGGTTATTATTGATACGACAAGGGCGCAATGGTTCTCAAAACAGGTTAAATTTCTTTGTGGCCAAGACACGAGATCAAGCTCCGCTGATCTACCAATACCGTTTAAATGGTTATAACGATCTGCTAGGATTTGACATCGACGATCTGGTAGTGGATAATCCAGATGAATCGGCCCATCATTACTGGCGGCCATTGTATGTAATTTGTACGAATGGCAGGCGCGATCCATGTTGTGCAAAATGGGGTGTCTCTCTCTATCGCCGGTTGTATGAAGTAATTGGAGAAGACCTATGGCAGTCATCGCATGTGGGCGGTCACCGCTTTGCAGCGAACATGGTATGCTTCCCATATGGGATTTACTTTGGCAGGCTAAGACCGGATGAGGCGCTGCCCTTCATTGTGGGACTCCAGAATGGACAGATCGACCTCAACCATTATCGTGGCCGGAGTTATTATCCGCCACCCGCCCAGGCGGGTGAATATTTCCTGAGAAAAGAGACAGGCGAGACCTATATATCAGCATTCAGGCTCATTAATTGTAATGAAATGACACCCGGACGGTGGAAGATTGGATTTTTATCAGTAGCCGAAAACCTGGAATATGCACTAGAAATAATCACGGAGACCTCTTCCCGGTCAATATTCGAGAGCTGTTCTTCCGTGGATACAACCACGTTTTTAACCTATCGATTGGATCGAATGAATACACATCTCGCATTCCAGAGGAGTCGTCCATGAACAAGGTCTATAAGCATAAGAAATTCGCCATCGATGAATACCTGGGCTGGGTAGATCAAGATGGAAAGGTATATGAACGTACGGAAAAACTTGACCATTACGTCGGCCACGTGGATGAACGGGACGGGAAAGTCTACGAAGCGCGCTCTGGACCAGACCAATATATCGGGAGGGTTGACCCTGACAACGGCAAGGTTTACCTGACAAAATTTGGGCCCGATCAATACCTCGGGCGAGTCCGCAAAGACGGGAAACTATATCACCACAAACGCTTAGCCCGGGATGATTATCTCGGAAAGGTAAAAGAAATGACCTCACTCACGCATGGCGGGGCTGCTTTCTTGCTGCTTGTGATGCCCGCTGTAGCCGAGGCAGAGCTTGAGGAAACTAAACCGGAAGAAAGCAAGACCGATCCTCAGCCACCTAATATCCGGCGCTAAAGCTCAAATGATTTACGTTGGCTGATCTGCATGCAGAAATTCATCGGTATCGGGAGTTTAAAAGAGACCTCACTACACGCTTCACTAAAGATATGGTATGCACTACCAGGCGACCAACTCGAAGTGCCTGTGGATGGGTATCTGGTCGATATCAAACGCGGCGACTTGTTGATCGAGGTCCAGACCAGCAATCTTTCGGCGTTGAAGCCCAAGCTGCTGGCGTTGCTAGCATATCACCCGGTTAGAGTTGTGTGCCCGATCGCTAGCGAGAAATGGATCCTGCGAGAAATCAGATCGGAGTATGAGAAGGTCCAGCGACGGAAATCCCCCAAACATGGTCGCCTGGAACATGTATTCGATGAGCTTGTCTTTATTTCTTCGCTGCTTACGCACGAGAGATTTTCGTTGGAAATTTTATTGACGAAAGAAGAGGAGATTCAACAAAAAACAACTATGCCAACATCTCGCCGCGCCTGGCGCAGACGCGGCTGGCAAATCCAAGATCGCCGTCTGGTGGAGGTTCTTGATCGGAGACTGTTTTCCTCGCCGTTGGATTATCATAACCTTCTTCCAATAGGGCTGGGCCAGCCATTCACCACAACCGATCTGGCAAAAGCAGCCAGTATATCGCGCAGGTTAGCCCAAAAAATGGCCTATACGCTGCGGTCGATGGAGATCATCCACAGGGTTGGCAAGCGAGATGGATCGTATTTATATGACATGTCTTCGTTGATGACTGCTCGCAATTTGAGGTCGTCCTTATAAACCCAGGGAGCTAAGATTCTTCATAATAATGATCCGCACGATCATTCACCTGGACCTGGACGCTTTCTACTGCGCGGTCGAAGAGCGCAAAAACCCAGAATTGGCAGGCAAGCCTTTTGCAGTTGGCGGTCGACCGGAGGCGCGAGGGGTCGTGGCTTCCTGTTCTTATGCCGCCCGTATGTACGGAGTGCGGTCTGCAATGCCGATGGCGCGCGCCTTGCGATTGTGTCCTATGCTCATTATCCTCCCAGGGAGACATAGAGAATATAGCAATATATCGCAGCAGGTTATGCAAATCCTATCCGCGCTAACACCTCATATTGAAAGAGTATCGATCGATGAGGCGTTTATCGATGTGAGTGAACTGTCCATTAACAGTGAGGCGCTGGCAAGCCAGATCCAGTCCACGATTGGGGAAAGTCTGGGACTGCCTTGTTCATTAGGAGTGGCGACAAACAAATTGGTGGCGAAAATTGCGACGGATGTTGGCAAGGCAGCGGTCCGCGGCATCGATCCACCGAAAGCGATTACCGTCGTCCAACCGGGCGAAGAAGCCACATTCCTGGCACCACTACCGGTCCAGGCCTTATGGGGAGTTGGCCCAAAAACAGCCGAACGACTGAAACAACGGGCGATCTACACGATTGGTGATCTTGCTCAGCTGCCTGAGACCGAATTGGTCCGCCAATTTGGGATAAATGGGCATGAGCTGGCGCTCCATGCCAGAGGGATCGACAACAGCCCGATATATAGCTCCCACGAAATAAAATCTATCAGCCAGGAGTTCACGTATCCAAAAGACGTGAGCGATGAAAAAACCCTCCGCCAAACTCTGCGCAAACAAGCATCACAAATTGCGCAGAGGTTGGCAAAATCTGGACTGCAAGGCTCAACCGTCAAGTTAAAGATACGCTGGCCGAATTTCAAAACCATTACCCACCAGGCCACTCTATCCCATCCAACGGACCTGGATGAGATTATCTATACTGCTTCATTGGACCTCTTAAAAAGCGTGTGGGCCGAGGGAAATCCAGTGCGCTTAATCGGCATTGGAGTGAGCAGTTTAAAACCGCCTCAACGCCAATTGAGCCTGTGGGGCCAAGCAGGAAGCCTGGACCCAAATCTCCAACAAGCGATCGAGGACTTAAAGGAGCGGTTTGGAAAGCAGGTAGTCCAGCCGGGACGGGAATTTCTCTCGGGGTGGAAGAGGGGACCATGGAAGAAATGAATGGCCATAGATACCGAATAAACGCGTGGGGGGGTGGGCAGAACAAAACATGACTGACCAACCTCGTGAGACACTCGATTGGACTGGCGGCGACGTCTTATGGATATCACTGGGTGGATTAGTGCTCACGCTGGCCGGGATCATTGGCTGGGACGCGCTCACAGGTCAAAATATTATTCGGGCGAATCCCTCTACACATCTTCCACCCTATTACAACGTGGGCATCGCCGGAATCGAGCTCTGTGCGCTAATAAGCAGTGTATATCTATTGGGATTGCGCCGCCGACACCTAAGTTGGACCAGCATCGGATTTCGTTCATTCTCACGAAATTGGTTGGCGATCTCCCTTCTTATGGCTACACTCCTTGTCCCATTGGTCGGATTGATCGCCCTGGGTATCCAGCTAGTTCTTGGTCTTCCCCTCGATAATCCCCAATTGGACTTCCTTGCACCACAAGAATTTACCTGGGCGGCCGCCGCTGCCATGCTGCTATTGGTCGGAATCGCTATTCCGATTGCAGAAGAGTTATATTTTCGGGGTGTTCTCTATTCCTGGCTGCGCAACCGATTCGGCGCCGGCGTCGGTATGACGGTCAGCGCGCTCGTTTTTGGCGCGCTCCATGGTGATATTTCCCTGGCTGTTGCCACATTCGTTATGGGCCTGTTTCTGGCCTGGATCTATGAACAGAGCCAGTCGCTCTGGTTATCGATATTGATTCATGGGATTAACAATTCAATCAAAGTGATCCTGTTGTACTTGCTTATCGCATTAGGCATCGACATTCCCGGGCTGTAGAGATGTTCAAACATTCTCAGAGATTATGCCGATCATCAATCCAATAGCAAATCTGATCCATATTCAACCATAAGCATGAAATCGAAAAAGATGATTCCATCCAAGCATTTCCAATTGGAACTGGTTGCAGAAGGCGTCTACGCTGCAGTTCAAAAACCTGAGGGTTGCGGCTTGAGCAATTCTGGGGTCATCGACCTTGGCAGCCGCACTGTGGTCTTCGACACCTTCCTTACCCCACACGCAGCAGAAGACCTGCTGTTCGCAGCCGAAGAATTAACCAATCATCCCGTCAATATCGTCGTCAACAGCCATTATCACAGCGATCATACTTGGGGTAACCAGGTTTTTTCCTCCAATGCCGAAATCATATCCACGAATACCACGCGCCGGCTGATTAATACAGCAGGGATGAGCGAATATAAATGGTTCAAAGAGAACTCTCCCCAACTCGAAGCCCTATATGGGTCTGGAGAGACGGTCGGAAATGATTCGTATCAGAAGTATCTGATGGTATATCAACAGTGCGTTCTCAAGGCGTTGACCTCTCTTACCATCCGTCTACCTAACCTGACATTCACAGGGCGTATGAAATTATTCGGCTCTAACCACTCGGTGGAGCTCAGGGCATACTCTGGAGGGCACACAGCCAGCGATACAGTCCTGTACATTCCCCAGGAGCGAATAATTTTCATGAGCGATCTGTTATCTGTGGGAAGTCACCCCTACCTGGTAGATGGAGATCCCCAGGAGCTGGTGCGCATCTTATCAGAGATAAAAACCATGCAGCCCAGGGTATTGATCCCGGGACATGGCCCACCGGGTGATTTGCATGATCTTGACCTGATGATCCGTTACGTTGGCGACTTAGAAAAAATCGCCCAAAGACTGTACGAGAAGGGAGATCCGGAAGAAAAAATCTCCAAAATACCAATTCCGAAGTCCTATGATCGATGGGAATACCCTGACTTATTCTATAAAAATCTACGCTTCTTCTATCTTCGCCTTCAAAGGCTGCCATGATCGTTTGCAACAAGTGGCAGATGGATTGTTTGAGGCTGCTTTTCAGTGGGCGAAAGATCGCGGTTTAAACAGGATCATTGGACCGAAGGGTTTTACAGTCTTCGATGGACTGGGATTGCTGGTAAAAGGCTACCGGCATCGACCGGCATTTGGCCTGCCCAATAACCTGCTTTTTTATGCCAGTGTTATCGAAGCGTGTGGATTCGAACCTCATGGCGAGCTGGTCTCTGGATATCTTGGGCGAGAAACGCCATTTCCAGAGGAGATCCACCAGCTCTCAAAACGGATCCAGGCCAGGCGGGGACTGCGAGTCATTAACTTTCACTCGAGACGAGAACTGAGATCGATAGTGCCGGCATTAAAAGACCTCTATAACGCATCGTTAGGAGGCACGAGTGGCAATTTCCCATTGACCTATGAAGAAGCAAAGGCGCTAGCCAATCAAATGCTGTGGTTTTCCGATCCTCACCTGATTAAAATCGTGATGAAGTGCTCCGAGGCAGTTGGCTTCCTGTTTGCATACCTGGATATCTCGGCTGCCATCCAGCGGACGGGAGGCCGATTGCTGTCTTTTGGTTGGTTGCACTGGCGACTCGAGCTCAGCCGAACGATATGGATTAACATTAATGGCGCTGGGATGGTCGACGGGAATCGCGGGCTGGGTGGAACAGCATGATTATTCTCCGAGATGTATAAGAGCATCATCGAGGGTCATTATGAGCATGCAGACCTAGTGCAGATCGGAGTAGATAATACCAATATGCAGCGGGAATTGCGGGACTTGGGGATTGAATTCTATAAAGTTCACAGGATTTATTGCAAGATATTGTAGATATGAGCGACATATTCAGGTGTAAGTGTTTCGCAGCTGATTTGGAAAGAACGATAATATGATTATAGGACTTTCCTCACGTAACCTTACCACCCGGGTGGCCTTGAGTTTTATTGGGATCGTCATCATTACAGCATTGATCATTGGCACTCCCGCAATATGGATCTTGCGTTTACAACTCGACCGGCTGGCCTGGTCCCAAATATCTCAAGGCCAGAGGGCAGTGCAAGCCTTATATGTATCTCAACGCAAACAGGTAATCCAGTTAGCGACTCTGACATCCCAAAGACCAACTCTGGCTAATCTATTGTCCGCAGGAGACAGGAGTGCAGCGTCAAAATATTTATATACCCTGCAAAGCGGAGCCGGCTTGGATTTTATAATGGTATGCACTTCAGAAAACGCTCCGTTTGCCTCTACCTCCCCCCCCCGATCACAGAGGACTTATGTAGTTGGAATGATGGGGATACTTTCATCTTATCGAGTAGAGAGGAATTACCCCAAGCATGGATGCTGGCGGCTCATCCCATTAGGACTGAGATATCGCAACCGGGTAGTGTAATACTCGGAATCCGCCTGGATAACGACTTCGCCCGTTCGATTCGCGACCAGACCGGCCTAGAGCATTCCGTGCTGATAGATCAGAAGATCCTCGCTGTGAGCCATAACGCTGCTCCAACTTCACATGAAATATTAGATGCAGCCCCTTCAAACGGACTAAACCCGGAAATCGAGAATTATTACACCTTCAAGCTCGACAATGAACCCTATTACGCAGCACGTTTCAAGATCGAAGGCAGTGATTTGCTCGGCGAAGTTGCACTTCCAGTAGGCGATATCGTAGATTCGCAAGGGCAAATGTTTTGGACGATCATTGCCAGCATTGCGTCAGTTACCTTACTGGGATCCATCCTGGGAGTACTGTTTGCCAGGAGTCTCGGTCGCCCATTGATAAAACTGGCTGAAGGGGCAGCCCGATTAAGCAAGGGGGATTTAGATACACCTTTGAACATTGAGACTAGGATTGTTGAAGTCGCACAGGTCGCCAAGGCGTTAGAAAACGCTCGCGCGGACCTGCTACAAAACCTGACTCAACTCAAGCAAGAGAAAGCCTGGGTCAATCACCTGCTTGAATCGATCGTCGAAGGCATCATCACCCTCGATAGCCGGATGCACATCACTTTCTTCAGCCATGGCGCTGAACGGATCACCGGTTGGAGCAGGGATCAGGTCCTTCACCGTCAATGCAATGCGGTCTTTCAGACTTTGCACTCCGATTTACCGTTTACCCATAATATTCCCCCACCTGGCTCGAAAAGCAAAGTCATTGTCCGTCTGGCTTCAGGTAATGAAGCTACCCTTTCGATATCCAGAGCCCGGTTAGCGCCATTAGAGGTTTCCGATGCACAAGTTGCGCTCGTCTTTCGCGATGTGAGTGATGAAGAACTGATTCATCGCCTGATGGGCCACTTTTTATCAAACATTGCACACGAATTTCGAACTCCACTCTCTGCGATAGCTGCCTGAATCGAATTGCTGGTTGACCAGAGTCCCGAATTGGCACCCGAGGAGCTGGAAGAACTGCTTCAATCACTGCACCTGGGAGTGATCAGTTTGCAGACATTGGTCGATAACCTGCTGGAGAGCGCCAGTATTGAAGCCGGCCACTTCCATGTTTCACCCCGTCCCTACAATTTAGGTGAAATCATTCAGGAAGCTGCCGGTATCATGCAGCCGCTATTGGATAAATATGATCAACATCTAACGCTGCAAGTCCCCCCGGACCTCCCTTTGGTAATGGCAGATCCCAGGCGAATCGTGCAGGTATTGGTCAATTTGCTCTCGAATGCCAGCAAATATGGCCCCTCGGACGCGGAAATATCGATCAGCGCGCAGGAGCAGGATGGTTGGGTGCGTGTCTGCGTGGCAGATCGAGGACCAGGAATATCCCAATTCCAGCGAGATTACCTGTTCAAACGATTTGAGTATGATAAAGGAATAGATCATGCCAAGGCGGGTGCTGGACTTGGGTTATCTGTCGTCAAAGCCATCGTAGAAGCCCACGGCGGAGCTGCTGATGCTGATGATCGCCCAGGCGGCGGAGCTATTTTTTGGTTTAATATCCCCGCAGCGAGTAGTGATCGATGAAAGCCCTGGTTGTCGACGATGACCGCGTGCTTGCCGATGTAGTCGCATTTGCATTGCGACGTGAAGGATTTCAAGTCATTCAGGCTTATGACGGCCTATCGGCATTGAGACGTTGGAGTGAAGACAGACCCGACCTGGTCGTCTTGGACGTGAATTTACCGAAGATCGACGGCTTCACCGTTTGCCAACGGATTCGCAGGGAATCGGATACCCCGATAATCATGTTGACAGTTCGGGGTGAGGATGTCGATGTGGTCCATGGGCTTCAGATCGGCGCCGATGATTATATCTCCAAGCCGTTCAGCCCTCGCCAACTTGTGGCTCGCGCTCATGCGGTACTGCGCCGCGCCGGATATTCCATCTTGCAGGCCAGCCATCGAGTGGGGGGGTTAGATTACAATCCAAATCTGCGGTCGGTTCGGATCGATAACGGCGAACCGATATCCCTGACTCCATTGGAGGCAAAACTGCTCGATTATTTAATCCTGAACGCAGGCCATGTATCCACCATCGACGCCATCATCGATCATGTCTGGGGTCCTCAAGGCGGGGATCGGGATATGCTTCGCCAGCTCGTCCGCCGTTTGCGAAGCAAGATTGAAGCTGACCCAACCTCTCCGCGGTACATTCAAACTGTGCCTGGATTAGGTTATGGGCTAGGAATAGAATAATGCATTCGGCTTACGGGTGAGAGAGGCGATCGCCGCTCTCACCCGTAAAGTCGCACAGAAATCACAATATTCTTGGTCTGCGGGCGGTATATCCGCCCGCAATTATTTTAATAACTGTCCTTATTATCACGACATTGTCACATATATATCACAGGTCCTGTCATTGATATTCGTTAAATTGGTAATGGGTATCGAGGTGTGCGGCTGGAATGAAGAGCGCATGCTTTTTGTGCTTGTCAATACTATTAGATGCGGTCAATTGTGATAAATGCCATTGTGATCGGGAAGTGTGGCAAAGATGATCCCATCAAACACAGAAGTCGAACTTTCCCCCCTGGACCAAATCAGACAAGCCGAAGCAGAAGTGACGCGTAGAGTCGCCGCTGCGCGCAAGAAAGCAGAACGCGCTCAATCTCGCACCAGGCAACGGGTAATCCAGATGAAGAATATAGCAAGAGAGGACGGGCTTCTTAAAGGGCGGTTACGCTACCAAGAGATCATCAAGAAATCCGAAGAAGAAGCCGAGGCGTTAATCATCGATGCTCATCAGAAGGATGAAGAGCTACGACGAAGAGGCCTACTTCTAATGGAATCGGCGGTACGTTTTATCGTCTCATTGGTCATCGGGAGTGAATTGGAGGCGGAAGACCAATGAATATCGAAATGGTTCCGATCCAAATCATTGCCCTAAAATTCGACCTCGAGGCAGCTATTCGTGTATTGCGACAGGTAGGATGCGTGCACATCGATACCTTGGTGGAAGTGCGTGAAATTAGCGCCACGCCCTTAAGCCTGGACCAGCAGACCTTGAACAAACAAGAAGAGCTCGGTTACTTGCTTGCCAGAATTAAAGGCCTATTGGATACGCTGGGTAGGGTGGAGACGGAGAGTACTTACCCAATAACAGAGGGCTATTTAACCGATGCCCGATGTGGTATAGAAACACTTCTACCCCAAGTCCAGTCTCTTACATCCCAGCGTGAGATGCTGCAATCTGAGTTCGATTCCTTGCCGCGCTATGAAGCCACATTGAGGAAATTACTTCCCTTCACCCCCGCATCCGCTCGAGATCCGGCAAATGTGACCGTGGGATTATTGGTAGATCGCATCCACATGGCCGTGCTGGACTCTGTCGGCAAACGGATTCTCGATATGACGAGTGGTCGGGCAGAAGTCGTGGCCAGTGACGTAGATAGCTCAACTCGTGCCATGATGATCGTCTTTCCAGGAGAATATATCGGGCAGATCGAAAGTTTGCTTGGACAAGAGGATGTCACCCGCCTGCGCCTGCCATCTGAGCTTGGCGAAGGTCCTCCCGACGTTGTCCTTGAGATTCTCCACCGCCGGATGGCATCCATCCCAGAAGAGATTACCCGAATCAATAATGAGCTCTCAACACTGGCTGGTCAGTGGTGTAACAAGCTATATGCATGGCGAGATGCAGTGAGTGATGAGTTGGAATCGACCAGCATATTACCGAGATTAGGGGAAACTGAAATGACCTTTGTGCTGGTAGGATGGGTGCCAGCCAGGGATTCCGATGCGGTGCGTTCAGCCATACTCGGATCGCTTAGGGATACCTGTGTGGTTCAACGTCTTACCATGACACCTGAGCTAATGAAGAGGGCGCCGGTTGTGCTACAAAATCCGCGACCAGCTCAACCCTTCGAAAGCCTGGTGACCCTTCTCGCCTTACCGCGTTATGGGCATATCGATCCCACCCGATTGATGGCGTTCTTCCTGCCGATATTTTTCGGCATGATCCTGGGGGACATCGGATATGGAGCACTCTTACTCGCGATATGCCTGATTGTTATGCGGAAACTACACAAGGGAGTGTTTCGGGATGTCTTGGTTGTGCTTGCGATGGGCTCCGGCTGGTCGATCATCTTCGGTATGCTCTACGGGGAAGCTTTCGGTACCTTAGGTGAACATTTCGGACTGCATGCCGTCTGGTTCGATCGGGTTAACGCAGAGAACATTGCCGGTCTGTTAGGGATGACCATTGCGGTCGGGGCAGTCCATCTCACACTGGGCCTGGTATTGGGAATCTGGGAAGCCATCAAAGACCGCAGTCGCAGCCACCTTTTGGAACGGGCTGGTATGCTGGTGGGATTAATCAGCATATTTTTCCTTACAGGAGTGCTGACCAATTATCTCCCCCGCGGCCTTATAACACCCGCTATAGCCGGATTAATCCTTGGAATTGTACTGCTTGGCATGCCCTTGGGCTGGTTGGGGGTGATTATGGGCCCGATCGAATTCATTGGGTTGATCGGAAACTTGCTGTCTTACTTGCGCATTGCGGCAATTGGGCTTGCTTCAATATATCTTGCAAAAGTAGCCAACGATGTCGCCGGAATGGCAGGGAGTTTAATCGTTGGGACCATAATAGCTGTATTGATCCATGCCTTAAACCTGGTGCTGGGGGCGTTTAGCCCGACGATCCACAGCCTTCGTTTGCACTATGTGGAATTCTTTCGTAAGTTTTTCGAAGGAGGCGGCAGGCCTTACCAACCGTTCAAGCAACAACTCGTTCCTGTCAAACGAGTGGGATGAGCTATCACTTGGAGGAAAAAATGGATGCTGGATTGACCGCAATTGGCGCAGGCTTAGCAGTGGGCTTGGCTGCGATAGGAACAGGCCTAGCGCAAGCCCGCATTGGATCGGCTGGTGCTGGGGTGATTGCCGAGAAACCGGAAGCCCTCGGACCTATCATCCTGCTGGTGGCGATCCCGGAGACCATGGTGATTTTGGGGTTTGCTGTTGCCGCTATGGTCCTTTTACTTGGCGGGTGAAATGGGTCTGGATGCAATCCTGGATGCCATTCGTGCAGAAGGCGAAGCGAGGGTGCGCGAAATCGAGCGCGGTACTTACGTGCAATGCCATGAGATGCGTGCCCAGGCTCGGTTAGAAGCCCAAAAAATCGAGGAAGCGTCTTTTGAGAGCGTTGTGGCTCCAGCGAGTAAAGAACGATCACGCATCTTTCACCATGCCCGGTTGGAAATTCTTATATTGACCAGGAATATGCGTGAACAGCTCGTAAACACAGCTATAGACCAGGCACGTGATACCCTTTCCAAAATCCGCGATGATCAAAGATACGCTAAGATCCTTGGCCTTTTATTAAAGGAGGCCCTGGCTGAACTCGGGGAGATCACAAGCAAATCATCCGAAATACAAGGAGGCATGCCGAGGATTGAGGTCGATCGACGTGATTTGGAACTGATGACGAAACTTATTCGCGAGATGGACTTGAGCATTCCCGTCTATCAAGGACCAGATTGCCTGGGTGGGGTATATGTGAAAAGCGCAGACGGAAAGATTGTGATCAATAATTCGATCGAATCCCGATTAGAACGCGCTTTACCTTACTTACGCAGTTACCTGGCTGCTTTATTTGAGGGCGAGGTTGTCCCTGTTGATTCCAATATTTCACTTGAAAGAGAGGGCACTCCGTGACTTGAGTGAAATGCATGGTCGAAATGTCCAGCTTCGATTACGGCAATGCACGTCTAAAAGCAATGAAATTCAGGCTACTTTCCTGGGATAAGCTGATTAACCTGGCGAGCGTAGGCAGCCTGGAAGGCTTGATCTCTGCTTTAGCGAACACTGCTTATCAGAAATCAATTGAAATGGCACTGGCGAAAACCAGCGGCATAGAAGTTGTCGTCGATGCATTGCGCATGGATTTAGGGAATACCTTAGGAAAAATCCGTTTGTATTATCACGAACAGGCACGGGAGATGGTAGATATATCCTTGCGATCGTACGATATCCACAATCTGAAATCGATCTTATACGGTCTATCAAAAGGAGTTCAACCTGGTGAGATACTTGCTGCCCTGGTACCTATAGGGGAATTGAAGATTAGCACTCTGGCAGAACTCGCCAGATCGCCCGGTCCTCGTGCAGCGATCGATACGCTGGCTACCACACATCCATCGATTGCGAGGCCTTTAATCAGCCTGAGAATCAAACATCCAGGAGCCAGCACATTCGAAATGGGATTAGTGCTTGAACGATGGTACGTCGAAGAAACCCAACGTTGCCTGCGAGACATACCCGATGGACGCTTGGTGACTGCTTCATTACAAATCGATGCAGATATCGCCAATATTCTCACTGTCTTACGCTTCATCCATGCACCAGATGAGCGTAAGCTACTCCGCCAACACCTTGGGAGCGATGATATCACCAAACTGTTCATCAACCCTGGGTCCCTTCCAGATCCAATCCTGATTGAGGCGGCCAGCCAAAAGGACATTCAGGCAGCAGTGACCGCCTTATCCAGAACCAGATACGAGAAAGCGCTGACCTCAGGATTGTCTGCCTTTATCCAAACAGGCCGGCTGAGCGAGTTCGAGCGGTCTCTCAATCGTTTTCGACAGAAATGGAAGGCTGGACTGATCCTGATAGATCCCCTGGGCATTGGGGTTGTACTTGGGTACATAACATTAAAAACCAACGAAGTCAGGAATCTTCTCTGGATCACCCATGGCATCAACCTGAATATGACGCCGGCAGCAATCCAGTCAGAGGTTGAGAGTGTTCAATGAGCCAGCTTCTGATACTCACCCGCCCATCGCTCGTGCATGGCTTTCACTTAGCCGGGGTAGATGCTTATGGAGCTGATACTGTCGAGAGCGCACAAGAACAGATAAACCGTTGGATTCACGCAGGAGAAAGCGGATTGATAGCGATTGACGATTATTTATTCGAGCTTCTGGAGCGAAAGACAATCCAAGACCTCGAGAGTACCGAAAATCTCCCGTATTTGTTGATCCCCGGAGGGCAACCAATGGGACCCGAAACGTCTCGCAGGAGAATGGTAGCCGAGACTATCCGACGGGCGATCGGCTTCCACATCACCTTTAAAGGCGGAGAACTCGAGGAAGAAGGATGACAGGCGATCGAAAACAAACCGGAAGAATAACTCGAATCGCCGGTCCTGTCGTGGGTGCAAAGGACCTCGAAGGTATACGTTTGTACGACATGGTCCTCGTTGGAGATCAGGGTCTTATCGGTGAGGTAATCCGTTTATCCGGTGAAGTGACCACCATACAAGTGTATGAAGATACTTCGGGTGTGCGAGTGGGAGAACCAGTAGTCGATACAGGATCGCCATTGATGGCGCGTCTAGGACCCGGCCTTATAGGAGAAGTCTACGATGGCCTTCAACGCCCACTAGTAACCCTCGCCAGTCTGACAGGCGACTTCATACAACGTGGCTTCCATGCGTCTCCCCTACCGGAAGACCGGGTCTGGTCATTTTCACCAATGGTCCGCGAGGGACAGTTCGTGAACACTGGCGATGTGTTGGGTGTGATATCAGAAAGCCGCGTCATCGAACACCGCATATTGGTACCTCACGGGATTCACGGTAGGGTGGAAGACATCCGCGATGGTATATGTACATTGAACGACACGATTGCAGTGATTGCCCTGGAAGGCAATCATAGAGACAAATGCAAGGAAATTACCTTACTACATGAATGGCCGGTACGCCAACCTCGCCCATTCCACACCCGCTTAGCACCCAATGAACCCTTAATTACCGGAACCCGAATCATCGATACCTTTTTCCCGATAGCCAAGGGGGGGTCGGCAATCATCCCAGGAGGGTTTGGGACCGGAAAGACAGTTGTGGAACACACGTTGGCTCGCTGGGCGGATGCAGATGTGGTGGTTTACGTGGGATGCGGCGAGCGGGGCAACGAAATGACCGAAGTATTGGAGGAATTTCCTACCCTGGAAGACCCGCGCTCTGGCGCCCCGCTAATGGAACGGACTGTACTGATCGCCAATACTTCCAATATGCCGGTGGCGGCTCGGGAAGCCAGCATCTACACGGGAATCACGATCTCCGAATATTACCGTGACATGGGCTACGATGTTCTGATGCTGGCGGACTCGACATCTCGCTGGGGAGAAGCCCTGCGTGAAATATCAGGGCGGTTGGAAGAAATGCCGGGTGAAGAGGGTTATCCAGCCTACCTGGCAGCACGCCTGGCTGAGTTTTACGAGCGCTCTGGGAGGGTGGCATGCCTGGGGAGTCTGACATCTTCCACAGACGAACAACGCATCGGCTCAGTCACGATTGTTGGGGCAGTCTCACCACCGGGAGGTGACTTCTCAGAGCCAATGACGCAGAACTCCATGCGGATATCAGGAACTTTTTGGGCTTTGGATTATGACCTCTCCAGGCGCCGGCACTTCCCAGCTATTAATTGGACTAGAAGTTATTCTCTCTACGATTTCGGTGATTGGTTTACAAGATCAGTCGGTGAGGATTGGATCAGACTCAATAATGAGGCTATGGCCCTGCTGCAGCGTGAAGTCGAATTAATGGAGATTGTTCAATTGGTCGGCCCCGACTCCCTGGCAGAGAGCGAACGAGCCATCTTGATGATCGCCCGAATGCTGCGTGAAGATTACCTGCAACAGTCGGCATATCACGAGGTGGATCGCTATTGCCCGATGAATAAGGCGTATTGGATGCTCAAGGCAATCCTGGATTTCTATCACCGCGCACAGGCCGCGTTAGAACTCCAGGTTACCCTTGAGCAGATCTCAGCCTTGGGTGTGATCGCCAACATAGCCCGAATGAAAGAACTGCCAGTAGACCAGGCTGCAGGCTCCATTCAAGCGTTGATGGATCGGGTGCAGCATAGCTTTGGAGAATTGGGAGTCGATTGAGATGCTAGAGACCATTCCAAAGCCACGATTGGTCTCCACCGAATACCGGACAATATCCCAAATCAAAGGCCCTCTGATTTTCGTATTGGCCAGGTATTGGAAGTAAATCGCGATCTCTGCATGGTGCGCATTTTCCTGGGAACATCCGGGCTTGATCTCAACAAGACCAGGGTACGGTTCACGGGGGACGTAGCCCGGTTAGAAGTCTCTCTTTCTATGCTCGGGCGTGTTTTGGATGGCTCCGGGCACCCAATCGATGGTGGTCCCGCCATCATTCCAGAAGCATCTTTGGACATTAATGGGCTTCCAATCAATCCATCGGTACGCACACATCCCAGTGAATTCATCCAGACAGGTATTTCATCCATCGATGGACTCAATACGCTCACACGTGGCCAGAAATTACCCATATTCTCCGGCGCTGGACTGCCAGCCAATGAATTGGCTGCCCAAATAGCTGCCCAGGCACGCTTGATTGAAAAGCATCTGGAAGGCAGCGAGCCTTTCGCAGTGGTATTCGCAGGAATCGGCATCACCCATCGAGAAGCAGCATTCTTCTTGGACCAATTTCGAGCCAGCGATGCCATGGATCGGACAGTGCTGTTCATAAACTGCGCCGATGATCCAACGATTGAGCGATTATTAACCCCCCGGGCAGCTTTGACAACGGCAGAATATCTGGCGTTTATGCACCAAAGGCACGTTCTGGTCATCATGACCGATATGACGAATTATTGCGAAGCGTTGCGTGAAGTCGCCGCAGCCAGCGAAGAAGTGCCCGGACGAAGAGGATACCCAGGTTATATGTATTCCGACCTTGCCAGCCTGTATGAGCGCGCTGGACGCATACGGAATAATCCCGGTTCAGTGACCCAATTGATCATTCTGACTATGCCCGACGATGATATCACCCATCCCATCCCTGATCTAACAGGCTACATCACCGAAGGGCAGATCGTGCTAAGCCGCGAGTTACACCGCAGGGGCATTTCACCGCCAATCGACGTCCTCCCGTCTCTCTCTCGACTGATGAATGCTGGTATTGGTAAGGGTAAGACCCGTCCTGATCACCGTTCTGTCGCCGATCAACTTTATTCTCTCTATGCCCAGGGCCGGGATTTGCGCCGGCTTAAGGCGATAATCGGCGAAGCAGCCTTGTCTATTGATGATCAGCGCGTGCTGGCGTTTGCCAAGCGGTTCGAAGAAGAATTCGTGGGTCAAGGTAACACAGGCCGGGAGATCACTGAGACCCTGAACCTGGCATGGGATCTTTTGAGGCCAATGCCGATAGAGCTGCTTAAACGCATCTCGCGCGAATTCATCGATCGCTACCATAACCAGAAGAGCCAGGCAGAAGGCTGATATGCAGAAGGTCACCTGCACCCGAATGGAACTTCTCGCCCGCAAAGCGCAAATCTCCCTGGCGAAGCAAGGGTTGGATCTCCTGGAACAAAAACGCACCGCCCTGCTTAAAGAGTTGTTTCGCATGGCAGAGACGGTCGTGGAGCATTCGGACATACTTCAGAAAGCGGCTGCCGAAGCCAGCCAGGCCCTGGCGCGGGCAGAAGCCACGGCCGGCACAGAGGCAGTGCGCTCGGCTGCGTTGGCTTGCCATAACGAGCTGACTATTGATGTGAGAACATCCAACATCATGGGGGTTAAAGTCCCCCACATTGAACAGAGGCAGGTTTATCGCTCGATTCTCAGGAGGGGTTACTCAATCGTAAATACCTCGCTTACGATCGATGAAGCCGCCTCAGCCTTCGAAACAGAGGTCGATGCAATCATCCAACTCGCCGAGAGCGAATTGCGGCTTTCCCGCCTGGCAATTGAAATACAACGCACATCCCGGCGCATGAACGCTCTTGAGCACCTTATCATCCCACGAATGGAAGCAGAAAAGGACTTTATTCAGATGTCATTAGACGAACGTGAGCGTGGCGACCATTTTCGTCTCAAGCTCATCAAGCGCAGCCTGGAGCGCAGGAGAAACGCTGAAGTCACGATACAGCAATTTCTCAAGGCAGGCAGTGAATGAGCGATCTGGTGAATTACTATGATTCGAGGAGCTGAATGTGGGCCTCACACTCATCCAAAAAAGCGATTTTCCTGACTTCGTCCAAAGGCTGACAGCTAATTATCGGGTAGTCGGACCTGTCGAGATTGGTGGAGGCCATGCATTCAGAGACATTATTGATCCGAGCACTCTCAGGCTGAATTACCCCACTACAATCCTGCCCCCGAAGAAATATTTATTGCCGCAGCGAGAAACCTTGTTGGAATTTAATGATGGAGGCGATGAGGATGCCTGGGCAGTAATGGACGGGGAGCCTACCGTGATGATCGGCGTCCACACCTGTGACCTGCATGCCATCTTATTGCTGAATAAGGTCTTCTCGACCGGGCAGGTCGATCCACATTATATCCATCGCAGGAACCAGACCCTGATTGTGAGTGTGGAGTGCCTGACACCCTGCGATGAACAATCTTTCTGCAAGAGCATGGGAACCCTGACGATTGACGAAGGATATGACTTACACATCACCGATCTCGGTGATACTTACGCAATCGACATCGGCACTATTCGAGGCAAAGAATTACTCCGTTCGGCGAAGACAAGACCCGCTCTTCAAAAGGACATCGAACAACTGAACTCGGTATTGAGCGAGAAATGGCCACGATTTCCGTACCGGTTGGATTTCGACGTCAGCGACCTTCCTTCTTTACTGAGCTTGAGCATGAAGAGTCCGCTTTGGACAGAGCTGGGTGAACGCTGCCTGGGGTGTGCATCATGCACGATCGTATGCCCCACCTGTTTTTGTTTCGATATTCAGGACGAAATCGAGTTGGACCTGCAGCATGGATCTAGAGTCCGGGTATGGGATTCATGCCAGCTCGACCAGTTTGCCACGGTTGCAGGTGGACATAACTTCCGCAAGAAGCGGTCAATCAGGCAGCGCCATCGTTTCTTGCGAAAAGGCAAATATATCCTGGAAGCACATCAATATCTGGGGTGTGTGGGGTGCGGCAGGTGCGCTCGAGCCTGCCTGGTCAAAATCAGCCCGGTGAGCGTGTTCAATGAGCTGAATCGACAGCAAGAGATAGTGAAAACACCATGATTGCCGATCTTCCATTGATACCCGAATATCAACGGGTGCAAGCCGACGAACAAATCTACCTTCCGAGGAAGGCGAGAATCATCGATTGCCGGCAATTGACCAGCCTTGAGAGGGTATTCACCGTCGAATTACCACCAGACTATCCGTTCAGCCATCGGCCTGGGCAATTTGTCGAGGTCTCCGTATTCGGAATCGGCGAGGCACCTATCAGCGTCAGCAGCTCACCAAGTCGCAGCGATGGTGTAATCGAGCTATGTGTCCGTAAGGTGGGTAACGTGACGAGCGCGCTGCACCGCATGCGGTCTGGGGCGACCATTGGAATTCGAGGGCCGTTCGGACGAGGCTTCCCATATGAAAAATTCCGCGGCAAGGACCTGCTCTTTGCCCCCGGTGGATTGGGTCTGGCTCCACTCCGCTCCCTATTCAACCAGGTACTTGACGAACGTGCATTATATGGGCGCGTCATCCTCTTGTATGGCGCAAGGACCCCAGCAGAGCTATTGTTTAAAGATGAACTAAAACTTTGGCAGGCACGCCCTGACGTGGAGATGTTGCTGACAGTGGACCGGGGAGATGAAAGCTGGACGGGAAACGTGGGAGTGATCACAACCCTATTTCGCCATATCTCGATCTATCCTCGCAACACAATAGCCGTCACATGTGGTCCGCCTGTGATGTACCGCTTTGTGCTGATGGAATTATTTGGTAGAGGTATCTCCGAGGGTAATATCTATCTTTCCCTGGAGAGGCGGATGAAATGCGGGGTTGGAAAATGTGGCCATTGCCAGATCAATCATGTCTACACCTGCCAATCTGGCCCGGTCTTCAGCTACGCCGAGATAAAGGGGCTGGAGGAGGCACTATGAGCACTAATGGCAAGCCAAAAGTTGCCTTCTTTGACTTTACTTCTTGCGAGGGTTGCCAGCTTACAGTAATCGACGCCTTACAAGACCATCCTGGGCTGCTTTCTATTATTGAGATCGTCCAATTTCGGGAGGCGGTGAGTGAGAAAGGCAGTGGCTACCAAATCGCCTTCATCGAGGGTTCATGCAGCAGGGAAAGCGACGAAGAACGAGTGAGGGAGATTCGCGGCCAAGCTGACATCGTAATTGCCCTGGGAACCTGTGCTGTATTGGGCGGCATCAATGCCTTGAAATACCTCCACCCGTTGGAAGAATTGCGGCGCTACGTGTATGGAGAACACTTTGGATGGTACGACACCTACGACGCAAGGCCAATCGAGGCAGTTATTCCTGTCGACTATGCGATACCAGGTTGCCCGATCGATCGCGATGAGTTCGTAGCCTGCATCAAAGCACTTCTGCTGGGCAAGAAACCAGCCATCCCGGACTATCCATTATGCGTGGAATGTAAGCTACGGGAAAATGCATGTCTTTACTCCGCCAACAAGGTGTGCCTGGGCCCGGTAACCAGGGCGGGTTGTAAAGCAATCTGCCCCAGTTATGGCCAATCTTGTGAAGGATGTCGTGGCTTCATTTCCAATCCCAATCAGACATCGATGCAGGACCTGCTGCTTAAATATGGAGAAACACCAGAGGAAATAACCTCAATGCTGACTATGTTTTCAGCCTATCAGGTTTTAGTAAAGAGAGAAGCTGAGAATCTGCCCGCTTGGGAGAGGAAGGCCGGTAATGTCTAAGCGCATTGAGATCCAGCGTGTCACTCGAGTAGAAGGCCATGGCAACATCCTGGTCGAAATCGATGATGGAAGGGTGAAGGACTGCCGTTTCGAAATAACAGAGACACCACGCTTCTTCGAAGCCATGTTGCGCGGACGTCCCTATCGAGAGGCGTCCCATATAACAAGCCGAATATGCGGCATTTGTGCGACCGGACATGCCACGACCTCCTTAAGGGCTACGGAGAAAGCGCTGGGGGTCGAGTTAAGTGAACAGACCAGCTCCCTGAGAAAATTGTCTTTCTTCGGGGAGATTCTGGACAGCCATATCCTGCACCTGTACATGCTGGTAGCACCGGATTTCTTTGGCGTGGGAAGCGTGATCCCACTTTTGCACAGCCACCCGCAGATCGTCCAACGCGCGTTGCGGATGAAGAAGCTGGCCGGGGATATATGCGCATTGGTCTCAGGAAGACACACCCATCCCATTGCCATGACGGTAGGTGGTTTCACCCACATCCCAATACAAGCAGATCTGCTAGACCTCAGGGAGCGGTTAGAACGTCTACAGCCGGACATTGAGGCAACCATCGACCTTTTTTCAAAAATTCCATTCCCCAAATTCGAAAGGGAAACAGAATACGTATCGCTGACCAAACCCAACGAGTATGCATTTATCGACGGAGAAATTCTTACCAGCGATGGGATGCGGCTGCCTGTCGAGGAATATCGCTCAATCACTAACGAACATCTTGTACCACATTCTAGCGCCAAACATACCTACCACCGACAGACATCTTACATGGTTGGTGCGTTAGCCAGGTTCAACAATAATTACACCCAGCTTCATCCCCTCGCCAGACAAGCAGCTACAACACTCGGCTTGAAACCTAAAGTAACCAACCCCTATCTAATATCCGCTGCCCAGGCAATTGAGATTGTCCACACCTACCAGGAATCGATAACCGTGGTCGACCAATTACTGGAAAAGGGCATCGAACCAGAAGAGCCGGCTCCAGTCAATATGAAATCGGGCGAAGGTGTCGGTGCTTGCGAAGTGCCGCGTGGGATGCTTATCCACCACTATTGGATCGGTGAGGACGGCTTGATATCGGGCGCTGACTGTGTGATTCCCACCAATCAAAACCTGGCAAATATCGAAATGGACATGAAAGCGCTGGTGCCAGAAATTAAAAGTCAGCCCTTGACTGAGATCAGGACAGGACTCGAAATGCTGGTGCGCGCCTATGATCCCTGCATCTCATGTTCGGTCCATTTGTTGGAGGTCAGGCATTGAACAATATATATAGGAGTGTGCTTAGTACTGCCAGACCAGGATTTCGATATGCAATACCTACAGGGTGAAAGGGATAAGTATGAGCCACAAGCGCATTCTACTGATTGACGACGATCCGGACTTGCGTCTTGCGATCCGGTTGCCCCTGGAATCAGCCGGATATGCAGTCGTTGAAGCCCGGAACGTATCCGAAGCAAGGGCCGCGGTTAAAGAAGTCAGGCCGGACCTGATCATCCTGGACGTGATGATGGATACCACAACAGCGGGATTTCAGTTTGCATTGGACCTTCACAGTCCAGATGCAGCCTCTGAATTCCGGGTCCATCGACAGACGCCGATCATCATGCTCACAGCCATCCACAGCACGACACCCCTGCGTTTCTCCCCCGACGAGGATTACCTGCCTGTCCAGGCTTTTATTGAGAAACCAGTGGAACCAGAAGCATTACTGGCCAAAGTTCATGAGTTGCTAACTGATCGGGAGTCCTAGATGAAACTGCCCTCATCTACCAACCTGGGGGAGGAAGACGTCACAGCATCAAACCTCGGCCACCGGAATCTGGTTGAGGCGGAGTTGGTGGCCAGCAATGCCTGGCTAATTCGTGTTCGCTGGATGGCTGGAATTGGGGTGCTGTTTTCGACATGGATCGTACAAAATATATTGAATCTACAGGCCCCCTTTGCCATCCTATACAGCATAGGTGCCAGCATCCTTCTCTATAACCTGATCTTTTACATCGTCGAACAAAGGCTAACCAGGAGCACGGCACCCTCACCATCTTTCGCACGACAGGCAATGTGGCAGGTAGGTCTGGATTGGCTGGCAATGACCCTGCTGATCCATTATTCAGGAGGCATCGAGAGCCCCGCAATCTTCTATTTCATTTTTCACATCATCATCGCATCCATATTCTTCGCTCCCCGCATCGCATTCGGTTTTGCACTCCTGGCTTGCGGTCTGGTTACAGGGATTTCCCTGCTGGAATATTTAGGAATCCTTCCCCATGAAGCAATCCATGGTTATCTGGAACAACCCTTATATCAAAATAACCTGTATTTAGTAGGCGTGCTCATTTTCTTCTCAAGCAGCGGGTTGATTGCAGCCTATCTGGCATCGACGATCATCGAAAGACTCCGCCAACGCGAAGAGGAAGTGGTAACACTGAGTGAGAGGCTGCAACGAGCCACCAAACGCCTGCAAGCCGTGAATGAGAGTGCCCGCATCGTGGGTTCAACCCTGGACCTCTCGCAAGTGCTCAACCGGCTCGTTCAGACTACTGCAGAAGCAATGGGTGTGCAGGCATGTTCGATCCGTTTGATCGATAAAACCGGACAGCGGTTAGAACCGGTTGCCATTTATGGATTAAGCCAGGAATATCTCAACAAGGGTCCGGTTGACGCGATCATCAACCCTCTCGCCCGGGAGGTGTTATCCGGTAAAACGGTGAACATCCCGGATGCACCCAGCAGCCCCCTGATCCAATATCCGGAGGAAGCACAAAAAGAAGGGATTCGTTCGATGTTATCGGCACCGCTGATCGGAAAAAGTGGGCCATTGGGCATTTTACGGTCATATGCGTTAGAACCGAACAGATTCATCGGCGATGATGAACAATTCCTGGCTGCCATTGCTGCGCAGGGCAGCATCGCTATTGACAATGCCTTAGCGTATCAAGCGATCGAAGAATTGGATAGCGCAAAGAGCCAGTTCGTGCGGATCGTAACCCACGAGCTGCGTTCTCCAGTCAGCGTCGCTCTCAGCCTCTTACGAACCATGCAAGGTGGATACGCGGGCGAGGTTTCGGGTCAACAACAAGAGCTTATCAGTCGTGCGCTCCGCCGCCTGGAGTTTCTGCATAAATTAATCGACGATCTACTGGATCTCGCGGCGGGAAAAACGGAGGTCAAGCCCGATGAAGAATTCGAACTAATTGAACTCGGAGAAGTGCTGCATCAGGTGGTCAGGCGTTACGAGGTCTCTGCTCAAGAGAAGGGAATCAAGATCGACCTGCATTGCACCACTGGCGCAGAGGGTATGCATGTGAAAGCAACCCGCGAGGGGCTGGACCGGACGCTGAACAATCTCCTCTCGAACGCGGTGAAATACACCTTGCCCGGCGGTTTGGTATCGGTAACCCTGACCGAAATCAACAGCGAAGCCCAGGTGATCATTGAAGATACAGGCATTGGAATCCCAGAGGAAAGCCTGGGGCATTTATTCGAAGAGTTCTATCGTGCTCCAAACGCAAAAGCGCTTGAAAACGAAGGCACCGGTCTTGGTTTAACGATCGTGAAAGATACCTTGATACGCTTTGGAGGCCGAATCACCGTTACAAGCAAGCTGAATGAAGGCAGCACCTTCACATTGTTCTTACCACTGGAGACTCTACATGGAAATAAACCTGGCCGCTGAAGTGGGCCGTATATCCAAACAGCAGGTCGATCTATGTTACCACTGCCATAAATGCACCAGCGGATGCCCGATAGTTGATGCGATGGAATATGGGCCAGACCTTGTCTTGAAAATGGTAAGCCTCAATCAGCAGGAAGAGATATTCCGCAGCCGGGATATCTGGCTATGCGCAGGTTGTTATACGTGCGCCACTCGCTGCCCGAATGAAATTGACATTGCCGCAGTGATGGATGCCCTCCGCCAGTTAGCGGTGGCTGAGCGCTATCCGGCGGGTGTACCAGATGCACTGCTCTTTCATCGACTGTTTTTAGGAGTGGTCAAACGCCTCGGTCGCTCTCATGAGGCAGCCATGTTGGGTTTGTTTAAGATGCTCGCCCAAGTGCCGATTACCAACGACCTGGTTGCTGGGGCCAGATTGTTCATGCGGGGAAAAGTACCTCTCCTGCCCAAAAGGACCCGGGCTGCGCCAGAGGTCAGGCGCATATTCAACGAGGTGAATCGATGACCTATGCCTATTATCCCGGCTGCAGCCTGCATTCTACAGGCCTGGAATACGGGCTCTCCACCCGATCGGTCTTCTCGTACTTAGGCATGGGTCTGGCAGAACTGCCAGATTGGAATTGCTGCGGCGCATCTTCGGCCCACGCCCTGAACCACAAGATGGCGCTGGCATTGCCGGCCCGCAATCTGGCGATTGCACAAGGGATTTCAAAGGACCTGGTCATACCCTGCGCTGCCTGCTTCAACCGGATGAAATCCACCGATCATGCCCTGCGGACTGATCTAAAGCTCAGGGCTGAGATTGAATCGCTGGTTGGCTTCACTTACACCGGCCAGGTGACTGTTAGACCGCTGCTGGATGTCTTGTATACAGATTACTCGCCTGAAAAAATCCGCCAACAAGTGAAAAATTCCCTAAAGGGTTTGCGCGTGGTTACTTACTATGGCTGCTTACTGGTGAGGCCTCCCCAGGTTACCCAGTTCGACGATCCAGATGACCCCCAAGTCATGGCAGAACTCATGAGTGCGCTTGGGGCACATGTGATGAAGTGGTCTCACGCAACCGACTGCTGCGGAGCAGGATTATCGTTGAGTCGGTCAGACGTGGTGCAGAAGCTGGTAAGCCGGCTGGTCGATCGGGCCCGGGAAGCCAGCGCCGAAGTCCTGGTCACAGCCTGCCCATTGTGCCAGGTGAACCTGGAGATGCGACAAATTCCAGAGATCAAGATGCCAGCATTCTACTTCACAGAGCTGCTGGGCCTGGCGCTGGGGTTACCAGAGGCGCCTACATGGTGGAGGAAACACCTTGTTGACCCACGCCCGATCTTGCGAACAGCAGGCCTGGCGGAGTAAGGGAACATGGCGAGTCTCATGGGAAGCAATAGTGCACAGAATGGACAATCAACCGGCGCTGCCCTGGTGGTGGGCGCAGGTATCGCCGGAATGCAGGCTGCCCTAGATCTAGCCGAGGCCGGCATCAAGGTCTACCTGTTGGATCGGGCACCTGCCATCGGCGGTACGATGGCCCTGCTCGATAAGACATTCCCAACCAATGATTGCGCCATGTGCATCATGTCACCTAAGCTGGTCGAGGTGGGACGGCACTTGAACATCGAGCTATTGAACTGCGCTGAGGTTGAAGCCATCGCCGGAGAACCGGGAGACTTTCAGGTCACCATCCGCCAACACCCACGCTTCGTGGATCCTCATAAATGCACGGGCTGTGGTGACTGCGCCAGCGCCTGTCCGATTCCCCTGCCAGATGATTTCAACGGCGGGTTTTCCACGCGCAAGGCGATCTACAAACTCTACCCGCAGGCGATCCCCAACGCCTTTGCTATCGAGAAAGCAGGTACCAGCCCATGCCGAGATGCCTGCCCGATCCACCAGAGAGTGCAGGGCTACATTGCATTGATCGCTGAAGGCCGTTTTGCTGACGCCTATCGAACAATCCTCGAAGACAACCCGTTCCCATCCATCTGCGGGCGGGTATGTAACCACCGCTGTGAGGAGGCTTGCAACCGAGGCCAGGTGGATGCGCCGGTAAACGTGATGGAACTCAAGCGTTTCATCGCCGATTGGGCCTGGGAACATCCTGAGGAAGCGCTTGCGTCGCTCACCAAGGGAGTAATAACAGCGAAGGGATCGCTCTTGACCGATAGACGGGTCGCGATCGTGGGATCCGGCCCTGCTGGTCTGACATGCGCCCAAGACCTGGTTCGCTCGGGCTGTTCTGTTACGGTATTCGAAGCCTTACCAATCCCCGGTGGAATGATGCGGGTGGGAGTACCCGCTTTCAGACTGCCTCCACAGGTCGTACAACGAGAAATCGATCAGATGATTGCCCAGGGGATAGAGCTTAGGTTGAATCACAGGGTAGAGGATATCAATGCCCTGCTGTCCGAATACGAGGCGGTGTTCGTCGCTGTCGGCGCCCAGCGCGGCGTTAAATTGCCCATTCCCGGCATTGATCTACCTGAAGTACTGCTGGCGACCGATTTCTTACGGCAAGTAAGTCTGGAAACGTGCAGGAAGGGGACTGATAACAATCGATCAAAATCCCTGGATCGGATACGAGGCAAACGAGTATTGGTCCTCGGTGGCGGGAATGTAGCTATCGACACAGCCATGACTGCCATTCGCTTGGAGGCCGCCTGGGTAGGCATGACGTGCCTGGAAGGCAGAGGGCAGATGCCCGCCCACGATTGGGAGATCCGCGATGCAGAAGAGGAAGGAGTGGAAGTCTTCCCATCTCGCACCTTCAAGGAGATTACCAGCGACAATGGAAGAGTCACCGGCGTCCGCACCGCCTCGGTGAATTTTCGCGGGTTTATCGATGGCAAGCCTGATTTCGACGAGATACCGGAGACCGAAGCAATCCTGCAAGCCGACCTGGTTATCTTCGCCATCGGCCAGCGGCCAGACACCAACTGGCTGGGGGAAGCGGACCACCTGCGAGATGGGCGCTTGCAGGCCGACCCGGAAACGCTCGCAACCAACTTGCCCGGGGTTTTCGCAGGCGGCGATGTAGTCACGGGTACGAAGTTCATCGTGGACGCCATCGCTGCCGGGCACCGCGCTGCCAGTTCAATAACAGACTATTTGCTCAATCAGGAAGGCCATGGCTCAACCGAAAGAAAGAAACAAACCACAGCGCACCTGGTGGTCAGGGTTACAGAAGAAGAAGCCAGGAAAAAAATAGCATCCGGTCAAGGCTCAACAGCTCCACGCACCTCAGGACCCAGACGGCAAGCCAACGAAAGGCGAACGGATTTCATCGAAATAACGCAAGCACTCGATGAAGCCCAAGCCAGGGAAGAAGCCGCCCGTTGCCTGCGCTGTGGTGTGTGCTCGGAGTGCAACCAGTGTGTATATGCCTGCCGGGCAGGTGCAATCTTGCACGACGAAAGTGAAAGACTGACCCAATTGAATGTAGGCGCGGTAATCCTAGCGCCAGGATTGGAAGCGATGCCAGGCGATATCCGGCCTGAATACGGCTATGGCCGATACCCTAACGTGATCACCAGCCTGCAATTCGAACGCATGCTATCTGCCTCAGGGCCATTCAGCGGCGTCGTCAAAAGGCCATCCGATGGTTCCCATCCTCATAAGGTCGCCTGGATCCAGTGCGTCGGATCGCGCGATTACAGTCAAAGCCCAAATGGAAGCGAGCGAACATCTTATTGCTCATCGGTCTGCTGCATGTATGCCACCAAGGAAGCCATCATTGCCAGGGAGCACGATGCGCACATCGAACCGACCATCTTCTACATTGACATCCGCTCGTTTGGCAAGGGATTCGAGTCCTATATCGATCACGCCCAGAAGGTCCATGGCGTCAGGTACATCCGCTGCATGGTATCGGCAGTAAAAGAAGTCCCTGGCTCGCAGAATTTAAGGTTGACTTACGTTATCTTCGAGGGTGAAGATGGAAAACACCCGATCTCCCACGAGGAGGAATTCGACTTAGTAGTCCTATCGGTGGGATTGAGGCCTTCGCGAGAGGCACTTGCGACAGCGGAGCGGCTGGGGGTCCGCATAAACGAAGCGGGATTTGTCGAGGTTGATACCCATCGACCGACACATACCTCTAAGGCAGGGATATTCGTGGCGGGATCTTTCGTGGAGCCAAAGGATATTCCCGAATCAGTTATAGAAGCCTCCTGTGCTGCCGCGGAAGTCTCGGCCTTGCTGGCCGATTCCCGTGGCTCTCTCACGCGCACCGCAGAATATCCGCCTGAGCGAGATGTCTCCGAAGAGGAGGCAAGGATAGGCGTCTTCATCTGCCATTGTGGCATTAATATCGGCTCGGTTGTGGACGTCCCCAGGGTGGTCGAATTTGCCCGTACGCTGCCGGCGGTCGTCTATTCAGAACACAACTTATACACCTGCTCGCAGGATACCCAGGAACGCATCCGCGAACGCATCCAGGAATTTCGTCTGAACCGGGTCGTGGTGGCATCGTGCACACCGCGCACTCACGAACCACTCTTCCAGGATACCATGAGGCAGGCCGGCCTCAACCCGCACCTGTTCGAGATGGCGAATATTCGCGAGCAAGATTCGTGGGTGCATCGTGCACAGGCTGAGCATGCCACGGCAAAAGCCCAACATCTGGTGTCGATAGCGGTCGCCAAGGCCGGTAAATTACGAGCCATACACAGGAACATGTTCGATGTCGATCGCACGGCGCTGGTCATCGGTGGTGGTCTCGCAGGAATGACTGCAGCATTATCGATCGCCAACCAGGGTTACGGTGTATACCTGGTCGAGAAAACTGCACACTTAGGGGGGAACCTGCGCCATATCTACAATGGAAAAAATCCCGCATTTGACCCTCAGAAGCTCCTGGCTGATTTGAAAAATGATCTGCTCACCAATCCTATGATCAGTGTGATTTTTCAGAGTCAGGTGACCAGCGTGAGTGGCTACTCGGGACACTTCACCAGCCAGATCCAGCAATCTGATGGCTCATTGAATGAACTACAACATGGGGTCATTGTGGTGGCCACCGGAGCATGCAGCACCGTCCCTATGGAATATCTCTATGGAGACCATCCACGCGTTCTAACTCAGGTTGACTTAGAAGAAAGAATGCAGGATCCCACGTTCATCGATGGCCTGGCAGGAAAAACCCTCACCATGATCCAGTGTGTTGGTTCACGCGACACGGATCATCCATATTGCTCTCGTATCTGCTGCACCCAGGCTTTAAAGAATGCCCTAGCCCTGAAACGCGCCTCGCCCGCCCTATCCATCCGAGTCCTGTACCGAGACCTGCGGAGCTACGGCTTTAGAGAACATCTTTATCGCCAGGCACGCAGGGAGGGAGTCATCTTCCTGGAGTACGATCACGAATGTAAACCGGACATTTCTCCCCAGGAAGATGGAAAGCTGAAGGTGGTGGTCAACGTACCACCAGAGGGATCAGACTTCAGGTTCGACAGCGACTGGTTGGTATTGAGTGCAGGCATCGAACCGCAACCAGACAATGCGGCGCTTGCCCAAATCCTCAAGGTGCCATTGAACGAGGCGGGATTCTTCCTCGAAGCTCACGTCAAATTACGCCCGGTCGATTTCGCCGTCGAGGGCATCTTCCTGGCCGGGCTGGCGCACTCCCCGCGCGAGATCGAAGAGACCATTTCCCAGGCCAACGCGGCTGCCATCCGAGCGGTAGCCGTACTATCGAAATCTAAACTCGAAGCGACACCGATAATTGCCAGCGTGAAACCACGGTTTTGCGCAGCCTGCTGGCCTGGTTCGCCAATTGTTCCCTGTGTGGCAGATGCCTGGAAGCCTGCCCGCTTTGCGGCGAAGAGATCCACCAGCTCATTCCGGCAGGTAAAACCGGGCCAGCCAGCCACACACTCCTGGCAGACCTTGTTACGCTCAGCCGCTGGTTGATTTCATGTTCGGGCTGCGGTATGTGTGAGGAGACCTGCAGTCAGCAAGTGCCCCTCACCCTGTTCTTCTCGGCCCTCGCTCACCACATCCGCAGCCAAAAACGCTACACTTGTGGCGATCCTGCTCAAAGATTGCCATGTTAGCACCTAATATCCAATGGAATATCGGAGATAACATGAGCTATCCAACAGTTATCCGAGAATCGATGGCCAAGGTAGTAGCCAGCCGATCCAGACGCCTGCAAGAAACTTTCACACGCCTTGCCCCGCCGGAACGCGAAGAGATCTTACGAACTTACCACCCAGACTACACCCAGGATGCTTTTCGGGAGATACTGATTGGCCCAAACAAGGGGTCGCGTGCCCCGCGCGAGCTGGCGGAAGTCCTGGAAGGCCCATCTCTGCTTCGAGGTAAAGTTATCAACCTGGAGGCTGGATTTGACGCCTCATGCGATGTACTGGTGATCGGTGGCGGGGGTGCTGGGGCAAGCGCCGCATTGCTGGCGCAAGAAAACGGAGCGCAGGTTTTGATGACCACCAAGCTACGGTTTGGCGATGCCAATACGATGATGGCCCAGGGAGGTATCCAAGCTGCAGACAAAGAAAACGATTCTCCTGCCATTCATTATTTGGACGTAATCGGCGGTGGATCATTCACCAACCAGCCGGATCTGATCGAAGCCCTGGTCAGCGATGCTCCAAGCGTGATCGCCTGGTTGGAATCACTGGGCGTGATGTTCGACAAGGACTGTGATGGAAATATGCTCACGATACACGGTGGTGGAACCAGCCGTAAGCGCATGCATGCGGCCCGTGACTACACCGGGGCGGAGATCATGCGCACCCTGCGGGATGAAGTCCGCTCGCGTGGTAATGGACCAGGTCCTTCCATCAGGATCTGGGAATTTCGCCCGGTGGTGGAGCTGCTGAGAGATGATGAGGCACAGGTGGTGGGGGCTGTCGTAAAAGACCTGGACACAGGACGTTTTCTGTTGGTGAGCGCTGGAGCTGTCGTGATCACAACCGGCGGTAGTGGGCGCCTGCATTACCAGGGATTTCCAACCACCAATCATTATGGCGCCACCGGAGATGGCCTGGTGTTGGCGTATCGAGTTGGAGCAAGATTATCGTTCATCGACACCATGCAATACCACCCAACCGGGGCAGCATATCCAGAGCAGATTCTGGGACAATTGGTGACCGAGAAAGTGCGTGGCCTGGGTGCCCAGGTGTGTAATGCTGACGGGGAGCAATTCGTTTACCCGCTGGAAACACGCGACGTGGAAGCAGCGGCGATCATCCGCGAATGCAGCCAGCGGGGCAAAGGTGTGGTTACCAACACCGGCCAACAAGCGGTTTGGCTGGACTCCCCGATGATCGACCACATCCGAGGGGCCGGTACAATTGCCAGAGAACTGCCGGCAATGGTACGGCAATACAAGCGCTTCGACATTGACATGATCCATGACCCCATCTTGATCTACCCGACCCTTCATTATCAGAATGGTGGCATCGCCATTCTGCCGGATGGTTCTACCGAGGTCACCGGCTTGTTCGTTGCCGGCGAAGCTGCAGGAGGAATCCACGGTCGCAATCGGCTGATGGGCAACAGTCTCTTGGATATTTGTGTATTTGGCCGCCGGGCTGGAGTGAGCGCCGCCTTGTGGGCCAGGCAGGCTACGCCGGGCAAGGCAAGCCTGGCCCACCTGGATGTCTGGGAGCGGTCCCGTCGGGAGGCTGGATTAACCGACGGGATTGCCTCCCCGATCATCTTACCAGATTACACCAATCAGGCAAGATAGCGGTCTTGGGGGGAGATTCTGATGATACAATCAAAATAGGTGTTTTGGTTAGTAAGAGGAGGTTGACCATGAACGACACCACAAATAAAGGCGGGCAAGACGAATTCGTCCTGGAAAATCCCCAATCTTCCCTTGAGAAAATGTACCTCGAAGCCTTCTTGAACAACAAGGGGTATACGATGGAAACAATCCAGGAGCTGCCCAAGGAGGATGCCAGACGACTGATGAAGGAGGCGTCGATGTACGCTTCTTCAAAATTGGCTGAAGTCGAATCCCGGGCTCAATTCCGGAAGGAGATCCATGGCACCACCCAATCTACTTGATGTTTTTACGACTGTTTGCACTCCCTGATCCTGAACATTCAACTACCAGGAGGTCCATTATGTTGAAAGAAAAGCCGAATTTAAGCGTTGAAGAACTTCTGAACAAGGCAAAGAAGCCTTCTGCCGATGCGATGAAGTTGCATCCCTTCTACCGGGGTAAAATCGAAACAGCGCTAAAGTGCTGCGTCCGTGATTTCAATGATTTCGCGATCTGGTACACACCGGGAGTGGCTGCACCATGCAGGGCGATCGTCGAGAATCCGGAAATGGTTTACGAATATACCAACAAATGGAACACAGTGGCTGTGGTGAGCGATGGGACCCGCGTCCTTGGACTGGGTGACATCGGTCCGAAGGCGGGCTTGCCGGTGATGGAAGGCAAAGCCCTGCTTTACAAATACCTGGGCGGCATTGACGGTGTCCCGATCATGTTGGATACAAAAGACCCGGACATCATTATCAACACAGTATTGCTGCTCCAACCGGGCATCGGTGGAGTAAACCTCGAGGATCTCTCCCAGCCAAAATGCTTCCGCATCCTGGATACCCTGCGCGAGAAGGCAGAAATTCCGGTATGGCACGATGATCAACAAGGCACAGCAACGGTTACCCTAGCTGGCTTGATGAATGCGCTCAAAGTAGTAGGGAAAGGAAAGAAAGAAGTCAAGATTGCGTTTATCGGCAGTGGTGCGTCCAACGTAGCCTGTTCACGTTTGATCTTCGGTTGGGGGGTGGACCCGGCTAAGTGCATGATGGTTGACAGCAAGGGTATTCTGGGGAAACACCGCAAAGACATCGAATTACGTAGAGCCGAATTTGTCGATAAGTGGCGCCTGTGCCAGATCACCAATGAAGAAAGTCGCGAAGGGAATATCCCTGAGGCAATGAAGGGTGTAGATGTCGTCATTGCACTTTCGCGATCAGGGCCAGACGTGATCCTGCCAGAATGGGTCTCATCGATGAACAAGGATGCAATCCTCTTCGCCTGCGCCAATCCGGTCCCCGAGATCTGGCCGTGGGAAGCCAAAGAGGCCGGGGCTGCGGTTGTGGCGACGGGGCGCTCAGATTTCCCCAACCAGGTGAACAACTCACTCGGTTTTCCTGGTATCTTCCGCGGCACATTGGATGTGAGGGCGCGCACGATTACCGACGAGATGTGCTATGCCGCTGCTCAGGCATTGGCTGACCAGATCGGTGACCGTCTTGACGAGGAACACATCCTACCCACGATGGATGAATGGGAGGTATTCCCACGAGAGGCGGCGGCAGTAGCTATGAAAGCACAGGAACAAGGCCTGGCGCGCATTCAACTCAGCTACGATGAGCTTCTTCAGAACGCCAAGACAATCATCAAGCGTTCACGCGACCTAACTCAAACCATGATGCGCGAAGGGTTCATCCCCGAAGCACCCATGAATTGACATAGCGATACCTGGATGAGGTGAACCATGTATGATCTGATTGTCGTCGGTGGCGGACCTGCCGGTCTTACATCCACCATTTACGCAATTCGTAAGCGCCTCAACGTACTTATGATCTCGAAAGACCTGGGAGGCAAGACCAACTTTCGCCTGGCGTTGCCCTGGGTGGAGGACTACCAGGTAATCCGTGGTCTCGAAGTAGTCAATAAATTCAAGAGCGAGCTCGAATACCTGAAATTCGCTCGCCAGATGGATAATGTCGATAAGATCGATCAGAAAGATCAGGGCTTCATCGTCCACTCTCGAAGCAGCGGAGATTTTGAATGCAAGGCCTTGATCATAGCTACCGGGAGCAGGCAGCAGCGTTTAAACGTACCCGGTGAAAAGGACTTCATGATGCGCGGGCTTTGCTACTCAGCTTTGAGCTATGCCCCGCTCTTCATCGACCGCAACACGGTCGTCGTGGGCGATGGAGATCTGGCGATGCGGTCAGCAGCCGAACTGGCTGTGGTTGCCAAACATGTGCACCTGATCGGTATCCAGCCGCAGATCCTAGATACCCCGCTTGGTAGGAAACTCCAAGGCTCCAATAACGTGACCATCCTGGAAAACTACCAAGTTAAAGAGGTGCTGGGGGACGGCTTCGCCGAAAAGATTGTCGTCAAAGCGCCGGATGGCCGTGAGATGAAGATCGACGCAGAAGGGACCTTCATCGAGATGGGCCTGGTACCAAACACCCAGATAGTGGCAGATTTTGTCGAGCTGGATGGGCAAGGCAGGATAAAAATTGACTGCTTTGCCCGCACCAACGTCCCAGGAGTATTCGCCGCCGGTGATGCCACCAATACCTACGCTGAGCAGGTACTGGTGGCAGTGGGAGAGGGTGCCAAGGCGGCATTAAGTGCCTATGATTATCTGCTACCGATGCTATAGATAGATAACTCGAGATGATATAAAGCGGGGGCTGTCGCCCTCGCTTTATATTTCACTTCTTGTTGGAGAGATATCCGGCTAATCTGTTAAAATAAACGCAACGAATCGCACTTATTCAATTTCCATATGTCCAGGTAGTTTGGGAAAATATCCGGATTGTACTGTAAACCTCTGCGGGTGGGGAAAAGCACTCATAAATCTCAGCCTTTCATAAGAGGAAAAGCATGGCAAAATCCACTTCCACATTTCCAATCGACCAGGAAATTAATTCTTTGGTTCAAATACACGAGAAGGACCCAGGGGCCATCCCTGAAATCCTGCGCCAAATACAGAACATGAGGGGGAATCTGACACCAGAATCAATCCGCCAGATAGCAGCAGCCATCGACGTACCCGCCTCACGGGTGTATGGAGTAGCCTCTTTCTATTCGATGCTCTCGATCAGCCAGCTGGAACATGGAAAGGTTGCCCCTGAGAGAACCCTGCGGGTGTGCGATGGGCCAGTCTGCTGGCTGCATGGTGCAACAGACCTCCAACAAGCAGCCCGCGATATTCTGGACCATGCCGGTTGGGAGGTAAAAAGGAGCAGTTGTCTGGGTTTATGCGACCGGGCGCCTGCCGCACTGGCAGGAGAACAACAGGTGGGTCCGCTCTCTCTCTCTCACCTTCCAGACATGCCTCTTGGCTTGCGCAGCGAGCCAGTTGTCTACAGCCAGCCCAGAGCAGGGGAATTGCGCGTGATGATGGCCCTGGCTGGGAGGGTTGACCCCGAGGAGATCGATTCGGCAATGTCCCTGGGAGCTTACGAATCCCTGAGAAATGCACTGGTAAAAAAACCGGGTGAGATCATAGACGAGGTAGAGGCGTCAGGCTTAACCGGGCGTGGAGGGGCAGGTTTTCCGGTGGGCAGAAAGTGGCGCTTTGTAGCCCAGGCAGAAAGGTTCCCAAAATTTGTGATATGCAATGCCGACGAATCCGAACCGCTCATCTTCAAAGACCGGGTATTGATCGATACGCATCCCCACCAAATCCTGGAAGGAATGGCAATCGCCGGCTACGCAACCGGAGCCAGCCGGGCTTTTATCTATATCCGAGGCGAGTACGAAGAACAGGCGAAAAGGCTGGAGAAAGCCATACAGCAGGCTGAGCAACGCGGATTGCTAGGAGATCAGATCCTCGGAAGCGAGTATTCCTTCCATGTTCATGTTCATCGCGGAGCTGGAGCTTATATCTGTGGAGAGGAGACTGCGCTGATCGAATCCCTTGAAGGCAAACGCGGTGAACCGCGCGTACGCCCGCCTTATCCGCCAACCTATGGGTATCGCGGCATGCCCACCCTGGTTAATAATGTAGAATCTTACGCCACGATCCCATCCATCCTGAGAAATGGCGCACAGTGGTACCGTTCCCTCAGCCAGGCTACTACCCCCGGTACGAAGCTCTACATGGTATTAGGGCACGTCAACCAACCTGGCCTGTTCGAGGCCCCCTTCGGACTGACACTGCGTCAGGTGATCGACGATTTTGGCGGTGGAATGAGAGCAGGATCGAATTTCAACTTCGCATTGACCGGTGGTGCAGCTGGCACGATCGTCCCAGCCTCCTTGTTAGATATACCTATTGATTACGCCTCTGCGGGAAAAGGTGTGTCGCTTGGCGCAGGAGCCTTCCTGATCTGTGATCAGACTGTATCTGTGGTAAGCTTTTTACGAGAGATCTTACATTTTTTTTTGGTGGAATCATGCGGTAAATGCACACCTTGCCGACAAGGCACCCGGCGGGCATTCGATATCTTGGAGGACCTGATCTCCAATCGAGGGAAAAACAGCGATATCGACGAATTGCATTCCCTGGCGGAAGTGATGCAACAGGCCTCATTTTGCGGTTTGGGACAATCCGTCGCCATACCCATGAAATCTGCGCTTACCCATTTTCATGAGGCTTTCCTGGCAACAACGCAATAAAGAGACCAGGCTAAATTCAATCAGCTACTTGTAACCATCAAACCTGTTATCCACGGAGTGAGGAGAGCCAGCACATGACCATACGAATGAGCATAAATGATATCCCCATCGAGGCAGAAGAAGGCCAAAGCGTGCTAGAAGCGGCCAGACAAAACGGGATCACCATCCCAACCCTCTGCTACCACAAAGACCTTTCGCCAGCAGGTTCTTGCCGGTTATGCGTGGTGGAAGTTGAGAAATGGCGCAGCCAGCCTGCCTCATGTACCTTACCTGTGTCTGAGGGGATGGTCGTGCACACCGAAACTCCAGCCATTATCCGAACCCGCCGGACCGTATTGGAACTCCTCCTCCGGAATTATGTAAATAATGGCTACTCGACAGGCAGCGACCAGGTCAACGAATTTGAGAGATGGGTTGAGTTATACAACCCGCGGCTGCCGGAAGGATACCCGCCTTCACCCCGTTTTCAAATCAATAGTGATCCGAATCCGGTCATCTGGGTTGACTTCAACAAATGTATTCTCTGTACACGCTGCGTGCGCGCCTGCGTCGAGATACAGGGGCGTTTCGTCTGGGGCGTGGCAGAAAGAGGCACCGACCTGCGCATTGTCGCAGGGGCTGACACCACCATGATCGATGCCCGCTGCGAATCCTGCGGGGCTTGCGTGGCATACTGTCCTACTGGCGCCCTGGACAATAAGATGTCCGTCTTTTCCGGCCCGGCAGAGCGACTGGTGACAACTACCTGTCCCTATTGCGGGGTGGGCTGCCAATTCGACCTCAATATAAAGGATAACCACATCATTCGCGTGACCTCTAACCCAAACGCTGCGGTAAACGGGATGCACCTGTGCGTAAAAGGCCGCTATGGATATGACTTCGTACACCATCCCGACCGGCTGAAGACGCCAATGGTGCGTAAATACCTGTTGGACGGGTTCCCGCGGACGGATGGGAAGGGGGAATGGATTGAGGTTGACTGGGATACTGCACTGACGATAATTGCCAGGAAACTGGTTGAGATAAAACAGAAGTCTGGCCCAGATAGCATCGGAGTCTTGACATCTGCCAAGTGCCTGAACGAAGAAAATTATCTGATGAATAAGTTTGCCCGGCAGATAATCAGGACGAACAATATCGATCACTGCGCAAGACTCTGACACTCCAGCACAGTGGTCGGTCTGGCCACAACCTTCGGCTCCGGCGCCATGTCCAACTCGATGGATGATATTGCTCACTATGCCCGGTCGATGTTCGTCATCGGATCCAACACCACCGAACAACATCCGGTTTTCGGTGCGATGATCCGGCAGGCAGTGAAAAAGCGCGAGGTCAAGCTAGTCGTTGCAGACCCCCGCAAGATCGACCTCGCAGAATTTGCCGTCCTGCACCTCCGCCACAGACCAGGTACGGATGTGCCATTGATCAACGGCTTGATCCACCTCATCATGAAGCAAGGATGGGAGGATCGTGCCTTCATCACTGAGCGGACCGAAGGCTTTGAAGAATTTTCCCAGATTATTGAAGGCTATCCCCCAGACGTGGTCTCAGAAATAACTGGCATTCCTGCTGAGCTCCTGGCCCAGGCTGCGGAAATCCTGGCAACCCATAAGCCGATGGCCGTGATCTGGGCCATGGGCATCACGCAGCATATCGTGGGAGTGCGCAACGTGATGGCCCTGGCCAACCTGCAGATGACCCTCGGGAACATGGGTATCCCAGGTGGGGGCGTGAACCCACTGCGCGGGCAAAATAACGTCCAGGGGGCCTGCGACATGGGTGGTCTGCCGAACGTCTTTCCAGGTTACCAACCGGTCACCGATGACGAGGCCAGGGCTAAATTTGAAGCTGCCTGGGGGGTATCGCTTTCCGACGCAGTTGGGATGACGGTTACCGAGATGATCCCGGCGGCTGGTAAAGGGCAGATTAAGGCCCTGTATATCATGGGCGAGGATCCGGTAATGAGCGATCCAAACACTGCTCACATCCGGCATTGCCTGGAAGCCTGCGAATTGATTGTATTGCAGGACATCTTCCCCACCGAGACCTCCCAATACGCCGACATTCTTCTGCCTGCAGCCAGTTTTGCCGAGAAGTGCGGGACGTTTACCAATACCGAACGACGGATTCAGATGGTCCGAAAAGCGATCGATCCACCAGGAGCAGCCAAAGAGGACTGGCGCATCACCCGGGAACTGGCAAGCCGGTTATTAGCGATCTCTGGGGAAGGGACAGGCAATGCAAAATATTCCGGTTGGGATTACCAGAATACTGCCCAGATCATGGATGAGGTCGCTGCCCTGACCCCCAGCTACGCCGGTGTCAACCACGAGCGGCTAGAGCGCGGCGAGCGCCTTCAGTGGCCGGTTTCAAGCCTGACGCTTTCTGGCACACCGATCCTGCATGTTGGCAAGTTTACGCGCGGCAGGGGACGATTCATGCCGGTCGAGCATGTGCCGCCAGCAGAGCTGCCGGATGACGAGTACCCTCTGCTTCTCAGCACAGGCCGCGTGCTGTATCACTGGCATGGTGGAGAGCTCACTCGGAGGACCCAAGGATTGAGTGAAATCTACCAGCAGCCATTGATCGAAATGAACCCGCAGGATGCCGCCCGCAACGGCGTAAATGGTCATAAGCTGATCAGGGTAACTTCACGGCGAGGCTCGATTGTAGCTCAAGCCTGGGTCACCGAAAGAGTGCCACCAGGCATGGTTTTCGCCAACTTCCACTTCCCGGAGGCTTCAGCCAACGAATTGACCATCGACGCCCTGGACCCATTAGCCAAGATACCAGAGTACAAGGTCTGCGCTGTTAAAGTTGAATTGGAAGGGTAACCTGGAACACAGGGGAGCTGCAGAACGTCTTCTTTTTGCCTGGATGTGATGTAGACTGATATCAACAGGAGTTACCCAGCTGAACGGAACAATGAATCGCCAATCTGTAATCATCATAACCGCGCTAACTTTCATGGTCTCATTGACTATCCTGGCCTGCAACCTGACGATCACCACAACCCCAGAGCAGGTAGACCCATCCAGCCTCTACACCCATGCCGCGAAGACAATGATGGTTGGATTCACTCAAACAGCCGCATTTTCGACTGCCACAGCGATCAGCTTTCCAGCTACCGCTACTGTAGTCCCAACAACGCATACCCCCACCCCGACAGACACATTTACCCCTACCTCCTCCTCCACGCCCACTTCTACAGCAACCAACACGCCTACACCGACCTCGACGAACACGCCGCTGCCTCCAACCTCTACCTCCACTCTAACTGCCAAGCCAATCCCGTGCAATGCTGCCCGGTTCATCAAAGATGTCACCGTTCCCGATAACACGAAATTTACCTCTGGAGCCTCCTTCACCAAGACCTGGCAATTGATGAACATCGGTGCCTGCACCTGGACGACTGCGTACGACCTGGTATTTGTTGGGGGAGACGCGATGAGCGCCCCATCAGCAGTGGCTCTGCCGCGGTCTGTGACACCGGGAGACGTCGTCAATGTCTCTGTCAGCCTGGTTGCACCATTGAAACCAGGCACATATAGAGGGAACTGGATGCTCCGGGATGCGAACGGGAGCCGCTTTGGCCTTGGCTCAAACGCCGACAAGCCATTCTGGGTGAAGATTATCGTGGAAGAAGTCCGGGCTGGTGTTGTCTACGATTTTGCAATGAATTACTGCTCTGCGCAGTGGAAGAGTTCGGCCGGGCCATTGCCCTGCCCGGGTCGAGGCACAGAGCCACAGGGCTTTGTAGTCCGTTTGAGCAATCCTTCTCTCGAGAACAGGCATGAAGACGAATTAACCCTGTGGACCAGCCCGGAGAGAAAGACCGAGGGCTGGATCAGCGGCACATACCCGCCAATTAAAGTGCAGATGGGCGATCGTTTCCTGGCTGATATCGGCTGCCTGGCAGACAGCCCAATGTGCAATGTCGGTTTCCAATTGCTCTATCGAGCGGATGGAGGCCCAACAATCGGCTTGGGGACATGGTATGAATATTATGATGGCAACATCACGCATCTAATCCTGGACCTATCGCCGTTAGCAGGGCGATCGGTCGAATTTACCCTGGTAGTATTCACCAATGGCGAATATAACCAGGACAATGCTTTCTGGCTCTTACCGCACATCCGTCGTTAAGTTCTCATGGTGGGCAACAGCTGCCTGCGCACCGCCATCCAGCACGGGGAAGTTGAAACGTTGGACCCGGCATTGATCGTCAATCCCCACCTGGAAGGCGATGCATTCTTCTGGGAAGGAAACGAGACCGGCATACTCCTGTCGCACGGATTCACCGCCACAACCGCTGAAGTGCGCCCTTTGAGCCGGATATTGCACGAGCATGGTTACACTGTAGCTGGTCCACTGCTGCCAGGACATTTCACTCGCCCAGAAGAGCTGAATCGGGTCTACTGGCGTGATTGGTTGGATTCGGTCATTGAGGCATATTCAAGGCTCTCTACCAGATGCCGGCACGTATTCGTCGGCGGCGAATCGACCGGAGCACTATTGGCCCTTATGCTGGCCAGCGACCATCCAGAGATAGCCGGCATCCTGGCCTATGCGCCGGCATTGATATTGAAGATAACCTCCCTTGACCTGATTCGCCTCGCCCTCCTGGCGCCATTTATTCCATATGTGCAGGAACACAAGGAAGTTTCCGGTCTGCCCTGGCAAGGATATTATGTGCTGCCTCTGAAAGGGGCTCTCCAACTCCTGAAGCTGCAGCGCCAGGTCAGGGCCTGTTTGTCATCCATACGCCAGCCGGTTTTGATTGTCCAGGGTGTACACGACGCACGCGTCGCCTCCCATGCGCCGCAAATCATTCTTCAGAAGATAAGTTCTTCCGTCAAAGAACTCCACTGGATGGCTGAGTCATCCCATGTGGCAATTCTCGATCGAGAATTGGAACAGGTTGCTGAAATAACCCTGAAATTTATCAGGAATAACCTGCCGTCCTGAATGATACTGTGACGTAAGGACCGCTAGCAATCCTGTATTCGACAAGGAAGAGGCCATGCCAGAATGCATTGCCGCCATCGACCAGGGCACCACGAGCACTCGCTGCATGATATTCAACCACTCGGGCGAGGTCGTCGGCAAGAGCCAAAGGGAGCACCGACAAATCTACCCACAACCTGGATGGATTGAGCACAACCCGATGGAGATCTGGGAATGCACCCAGGATGTCATCCAGGCGGCCGCGCTCCAGGCCGGAGAACGGGGATATCGCGTGATCGGTGTAGGAGTTACCAACCAACGCGAGACCACCGTGATCTGGAACCGGCGGACCGGCTTGCCATACTACAATGCCATCGTCTGGCAGGACACCCGTACAAAGCAGATCTGCGACGAGCTGGCGCAGGCTGAGGGTGTCGACCGCTTTCGGAAAAAAACCGGCCTGCCATTGGCCACTTATTTCTCTGGGCCAAAGATTCGTTGGATTCTGGAGAATATTGAAGAGGCCAGGTCTGGAGCAAGGAATGGGGAAACGCTATTCGGTAATATCGATACCTGGTTGATTTGGTGGTTAACGGGTGGTGTCGATGGAGGCTCGCATGTGACCGATGCCACCAATGCCAGCCGGACCCTGCTCATGAATTTAAAGACGCTGGACTGGGATCGAGAGATCCTAGATGATCTGGGCATCCCAATCGAGATGCTTCCCGTCATCGTGCCCTCCAGCGACCCGCGTGCCTGGGGAACGACAAAGGCTACTGGTGCTTTAGGTGAGGCCATACCGGTTTGCGGCGACCTGGGTGACCAGCAAGCGGCTTTCATGGGGCAGGCATGCTTTTCCCCGGGAAATGCCAAGAACACCTATGGCACGGGATGTTTTATGCTGTTAAACACCGGGGACGAGATCGTGGAATCGAAGAGCGGGCTGCTGACCACCGTGGCTTATAAAATCGGTACCCAGCCGGCCAACTATGCCCTGGAAGGCTCGATCGCGGTGACCGGGGCACTGGTGCAATGGCTGCGGGATAACCTGGGCTTGATTACTAATTCTGCGGACGTGGAGACATTGGCTCGCACGGTAGAAGACAATGGCGGGATGTATATCGTGCCGGCATTTTCTGGCCTGTTTGCGCCCCACTGGCGCTCTGATGCCCGGGGAGTGATTGTCGGGCTTACACGTTTTATCAATAAAGGACATTTCGCCAGGGCAGCTTTGGAGGCCACCGCATACCAGACGCGCGAAGTCCTTGATGCGATGCAGGCCGATTCACGCATGCCGCTGACCTCCCTGCGGGTGGATGGAGGCATGGTGTTCAACGAATTATTGATGCAATTCCAGGCAGACATCCTGGACATACCCGTCGTGCGGCCAACAGTGACCGAGACCACCGCCCTAGGAGCCGCCTACGCAGCCGGTTTGGCGGTGGGCTATTGGGAAAATCTGGACGACCTGCGGGTAAACTGGAAGGTAGATAAAGTCTGGAGACCGCAGATCGACCAGGCAACTCGAGAGGGATTGTACCGAGGTTGGTTAAAAGCTGTAGAGCGGACATTCAACTGGATTGAATGAGGTCGATCTCCTGCGAGTTGTATAGATGGGCAAAAGGCAAACCGAGGTACTGGTCATCGGCGGCGGCGCAACCGGAACAGGTGTGTTACGAGACCTGGCGATGCGGGGTTTTAAAGCCATCCTGGTCGAGAAGAGAGATTTCTCACATGGAACTTCGGGAAGGTTTCACGGAATTTTACACAGCGGCGGCAGATACGCAGTCAAAGATCCCCAGGCTGCCCGCGAATGCAGCCAGGAAAATCGCATCTTGCGCAGGATCATGCCTCATTGCATCGAAGACACAGGGGGTTTCTACGTCCTCACCCCCTGGGATGACGCAGATTATTTGCCGTATTTTCTGGATGGCTGCCGCAGGACGGGAATTCCGGCAGAAGAAATCCCGGTCTGCCGGATGTTGAAAGAGGAACCATACCTCAATCCCAGGATAAGCCACTGCATTTCGCTGCCAGACGCGGCGCTCGATTCCTTTATGGCTGTGGAAGCCAACGTGCTCTCGGCGCGGGAACATAGCGCTCAGGCATTCACTTACCATTTGGTGGAGCGCTTATTGATGGATGGACAGCGCGTGGTTGGCGCGCACTGCCAAAACATGCTATTGGATGAAGAAGTGGATATATATGCCGACCTGGTGGTGAATGCTTCTGGTGCCTGGGCAGGGCAGGTTGCATCATCTGCTGGAATAACCTTGCGCATCCTGGCGAGCAAAGGTACGATGATCGCCGTCAATCACCGCATCGTAAACACCGTTATCAATCGCTGCCGTATGCCATCCGATGGTGACATCCTGGTGCCGGCCCAAACGGTGGCGATTATCGGCACTACGGACATTAAGGTGGAAGATCCGAACAACTTCTCGATAGAGCACTCCGAGATTCACGCCTTGCTGGAAGAAGGCGAGAAATTGATACCAGGTTTTCGGGAGATGCGCATGCTACGGGCCTGGGCCGGCTTACGGCCTCTCTATCAAGAAGACGAACCACCAATACAATCGGCTGGCGGCGACCTGAGAGGCGTCTCGCGCGCCTTCACATTGCTGGACCACGCGGTGCGAGATGGGGTGGAGGGCCTGATCACCATTAGCGGAGGGAAACTGACCACTTATCGGAAGATGGCGGAAGCGACTGCCGACCTAGTGTGCCAAAAGCTGGGCGTCCACCGCGCCTGCCGGACGGCTCTTGAACCTTTGCCACAGCGTGATGCCCAGGGCTATCGCCACCTGGGTGCGCGTCTCTCCCAAATCGAGGAGCAGAAGGCGTACGGGAATCTGATCTGCGAGTGTGAACTCGCTACGTATCAGGATGTGGTGCACTCGATCACCATCGGAGAGGCAAAAACCATCGACGACGTTCGCCGGGATGTCCGCCTGGGGATGGGTCCCTGTCAGGGTGGGTTCTGCACCCTGCGCATTGCCGGGATGCTGCACGACCTGCAGCGCACGCAGGTCGAAGCCATCAATACGAGCCTGCACGACTTCCTTCAAGAACGCTGGAAAGGCCTGCTGCCGGTTCTCTGGGGCCAACAGCTCCGCCAGGAACGCCTGAATGAGTTGATATACAAGAGCGTGCTCAATGCCGCTCAGCTACCTGGACCTGCAAGGTCGGCTCTCAACCCAAGCCTGTTTGCCTCCTCGAAGGAAGGGCAATCGTTGAGCGCGGTATCTCCTCGGGCATCAAGCGCTGCCGCCCTGGATACATTCGATCACATCCCCGCGAATCCGCCTGCAAGAGGTCAAATTGAAGTGCTGGTGATCGGCGCCGGGCTAGCCGGGCTGGCGGCGGCCTGGCAGGCCAGCTCGATGGACCGACGCGTGCAGGTGATCGCCAAAGGACCTGGCACTACCCACTGGCAGCCCGGCTGCATCGACGTCCTTGGTTATGACGAAACCGGGTACCCCATCGCTACACCGGCTGAGGCGATCCGCTCCCTCATCCGGCGTAACCCCAGGCACCCATATGCAGTTGCCGGCCTGGATACAATCGATCGCGCTCTGCGCGCGTTCCAGTCCTTGTGCGACGCTGCTGGTTACCCCCTACAAGGGTCTGTGGAGCGCAACTGGCTGCTACCTACCTCCCTGGGCACCCTCAGGCTGACCTGCCTGGCTCCGCTGACCATGATTGCCGGAGATGTTCGCCGGTCCGGGCTAATGCTAATCGTCGGGTTCCAGGGTTTATTAGATTTTTACCCCACCCTGATTGCAGAAAATCTGGCCAGGCAAGGCTACCCGGCACAGGGTCTGACGCTCGACATCTCTGCATTCTCTGCCCGGCGTGTGTTGACGACGCGCGGTCTGGCGGCATTGTTCGAAGATGAAGCATTCCGGACAGAGATCGTAAAGCATCTGAAGATAAAAATGGCCAGCGGGATTGAGACAGGTCACCTACGCCTCGGCTTTCCGGCTGTACTCGGTATCGCGAGGGCTGCACAAGTGCATACCGATCTGCAGGAGCGGCTGGACTGCGAGGTGTTCGAGATTCCCACCCTGCCACCATCGATCAGCGGGCTGCGCTTCTACCGGATTCTCGTGCAGGAAATCGAACGACAAGGGGGCGAGGTGAGACTGGGCTCGCAGATTGTTGGGATCGAAGCGGGCAAAGATGGCGTAAGGCAGGTATGGAGCGAGGCAGCCGCGCGGAGAGTTCCCCATCCGGCTAGGCATTTCATCTTGGCGACCGGCGGCGTGCTGGGCGGCGGGATCAACATGGATTACAATGGCTACGCGCAAGAAATCATATTCGACTTTCCCGTCCAGATCAATACCCACTCCAAAGGATGGTTCGACCCGGATTTCCTCTCCCCTTCCGGGCATCCGATATTTCGCGCAGGATTAGAGGTCAACGACCGTTTTCAGCCGGTTATTTCTTCCGGGCAAGCGATCTTCCAAAACGTCTTTGCCGTGGGAAACACGCTGGCCCATTGTGATGCCATCCAGGAACGCTCTATCGAGGGAATCGCCCTGGCAAGCGGTTTTTCCGTCGCCAACAATTTGTAGACCCACCATATTCCTTTATTATCGATGTCATCCGACCCTCACGCGTTCCGTGCGATAGACCTTAGCCTCGATCAATGCATCAAATGCAATATCTGCGTAAGCGCTTGCCCTGTCTATGCGGTGACAGACCTATTCCCCGGGCCGAAATACGCCGGTCCGCAAGGCGGCAGATTCCGGATGCCGAAGCAGCCATCCCCTGACTGGTCGGTAGACTACTGCAGCGGCTGCCGGGTGTGCAACCTGATTTGTCCAGCCGGGGTGAAAATTGCGGAATTGAACGCCCTGGCCCGGGCAGACCTGGTGGCGCAGGGCAAGGTTGGCCTGCGTACCCGCCTGCGCAATAAGCTGCTCGCCAGCAGCGAAACCCTGGGTAAGCTGGGGGTACCCGTCGCACCACTGGCAAATGCGTTCCTTGCGTCGACAGGCGTGCGCCGAGCCATTGAAACTATGCTGGGTATCCACCACCGGGCGCCCCTGCCTAAATTTGCGTTTGGGAGATTTACTGACTGGTTCAAGCGTCATAAGTGTATTAACATGGCTATGCGCAAGGTTGTGTATTTTCACGGTTGCGCTACCCAATATTATGAGCCGCGCATCGGGCGAGCGGCTGTGCGCCTGCTGGAGGCTTTTGGCTTCCAGGTAGTGGTGCCTGCCCAGTATTGCTGCGGCCTGCCGTTGCTCTCCAATGGTGAATTCAAGGCTGCGCGTGCATACCACTCCAGGAATGTGCGTTCATTGGTGGAATATGCCAGGCAGGGGATACCCATCGTAGGCACCTCGACCAGTTGCACCCTGACACTGAAAGAAGAAGCACCAGAGTTATTGGGCATGGCAGATGAAGATACCCTGCTGGTTGCCCGGAATACCTATGATTTCAATGAGTTCGTCCTGCACCTGCTCGAACAAGGGCCTCTCCCTGGCAGGGGTGAAAACGATCCCCAGCTCATTCCCATTCCTATGACCTTAGGCTATCATATGCCCTGTCAATATCGAGCCCATCGCCTGGGAAAACCTGCACTCGAGGTCCTCAGCCTTATCCCTGAACTGACAATTGTCGAAAGCCATGCGGATTGTTGCGGTGTAGCCGGGACATATGGCTACAAGGTGGAAAAATATGATGTCGCCATGCAGGTTGGAGTGCAATTATTCGAATTCACCTACAATCTGGGAGCGCCGCTGGTGCTGTGCGACAGCGAGACCTGTCGCTGGCAGATCACCCACGCGACTGGCCTCCCCACCATCCACCCGGCGGAATTACTCGCCGCGGCGTATGGGCTTGAGGTCGAGAATCCCCTGGCTGATATTCTAAACCGAGCGGAGGCAGGAAAATGAGGTCTCATACCCGATATCGCTGGTTCGTGGTGATCATTTTCTTTTTGTTCATCCTGCTTCACCAGTCCGATAAATTGCTAATAGGTCCGCTAGCCACCCCGATCATGGAGACATTCCAGATTGATGAAGTGAAAATGGGAGCGGTATTTACCGGCGCGCTGCTGGTGGATGCACTGCTCTATCCTCTCTGGGGATATCTGTACGATCGCTTCACCCGTCCGAAGCTGCTCTCATTGGCATCCTTGATCTGGGGTTCGACCACCTGGCTGAGCGCCATCGCGCCCACCTATCGAGCCTTTCTCATAACCCGGGCCACCACCGGCATCGACGATTCGAGCTATCCCGGCCTCTATAGCCTGATCTCGGACTATTTTGGACCGGCCGTACGAGGCAAGATCTACGGTTTCCTTCAAGTCGCCCAGCCACTAGGCTACATGACGGGTCTATTGTTGGCCACCTATTTAACCGGCCTCCTGGGCTGGCGGGGAATATTCATCATGACCGGCAGCCTAGGGCTTGTATTGGCCCTGGTCATATTTTTCGGCGTCAAAGACGCGCCACGGGGAAGCAGCGAACCAGAGCTGGAAGAATTGGACCAGATGCGCATCTATCGCTTCAATCGGAAGATAGCCCTCGACTTGTTCAAGAAACGCAGCCTGTTGCTGCTCTTTGCCCAGGGATTCGTGGGCGTGTTCCCGTGGAATGTGATCACCTACTGGTTCTTCCGTTATCTGGAGACAGAACGGAACTACACCGGCGATCAGGTCTTCATTACCATGGCTCCAGCAGTGCTGGTGTTGGCTTCCGGGTATTTCGTCGGTGGAGTGGTGGGAGACTTCTTCTTCAAGCGTACCATACGTGGACGCGTCCTGACGGCAATGGCAGGTGTATTGACCGGCGCTCTGCTGCTGACCCTGACGATGAATATCCCTGCAGTTGACCAGACCATGTTCCTGGTGATGTTGGTGATCACAGCCTTGTTCATCCCGTTTGCTTCGCCAAACGTCATCTCCACCGTCTACGATATCACTCTGCCCGAGGTGCGCAGCACGGCCCTGGCAATCCAATATTTCATCGAGAACGGCGGAGCGGCCCTTGCTCCACTCCTGGCGGGCCTGATCGCGGTAAACTACTCACTGCACACAGCGATTCTGGTGATTTGCGTATCAGCCTGGATACTCGGCGCAATCATTCTTGCACTCGCCGCTTACTTCGTCCCCAAGGACATCGACACTCTGCGTGGTGAGCTGCGCCTGAGAGCCAGGCTTGAAAAGGAAGCCCGTGCCATCTAAGATAAGCTCCCGAGAATCGGCCGGCGCTCTACCAAAAGCTTCACCACCTTCCTCAGGGATCGCCCATGCTTCTGGGAAGTGGGGAGTCTTGATCGCTATTGGCACCGGAACCTTCATGTCTGCGCTCGACGGGAGCGTGGTCAACACCATACTGCCTGTGGTAAGGAGTAGTTTCAACGTCGACATCGCCACCGTCGAGTGGGTAATCATCGTCTACCTGCTGTTATTGAGTGGAATGCTGCCCGGTTTTGGCCGCCTGGGAGACCTACGCGGTCACAAGTGGGTCTATCTGGCCGGCTTCATGGTATTCATCGTGTCCTCCACCCTGTGTGGCTCGGCCAGATCCGTGACAGCATTGATTGCATTTCGGGGTGTCCAGGCTCTCGGGGCGGCCATGCTATCGTCGAATTCGCCAGCGATCCTGACCAAGAGTTTCCCCTCCAACCAGCGCGGTCAGGCGTTGGGATTGCAGGCCACCATGACCTACCTCGGTTTAACGGTTGGCCCGGCTCTCGGTGGGTGGCTGACCGACCAATTAAGCTGGCGAGCAGTGTTTTTTATCAATCTCCCGGTTGGACTGTCGGCGATGCTGCTGGGATTCAAGATGATAGCGTCAGACAATCCGACGAATAATGCCGAACGGTTCGATACTATAGGATCGCTGATCTTCATGTCGGGCTTGATCGCCTTGCTGCTTGGCCTCAATCAAGGGCACACTTGGGGTTGGACCTCCCCGACAATATTGGGCCTATTTGCTATCGCTGCAACTTGCCTGGCAGCCTTCCTATGGCTCGAAGCGCGTCTCCCAAACCCAATGCTGGACCTGCGGCTTTTCAAGAGGCGCAATTTCTCGATATCGACGATAAGCGCCACCAATAATTACGTGTGTGTCTACAGCATCCTGTTCTTGATGCCCTTCTTCCTGATCCAGGGCCGAGGGCTGAGCCCCTCACAGGCGGGGCTGATCCTGAGCATCCAACCCATTGTGATGGCAATCGTCGCTCCGCTGAGCGGCACGATATCTGACCGCATCGGTTCCCGTCTCCCAGGGGTCGTCGGCATGGGGGTTCTTGCTCTGGGATTATTCATGCTATCCAGGCTGGACGCACAAACTCCGCAAAACCAGGTAGTCTTAGGGCTGGGGGTTACCGGCTTCGGGATCGGCGTTTTCATATCGCCGAACAACAGCGCCCTGATGGGATCCGCGCCATATAATCGCCAGGGCATTGCCGCCGGAGTTCTGTCGACTGCCCGCAATGTCGGTATGGTGCTGGGCATCGGAGTAGCAGGTGCTATCTTTAATACGGTCATGGCGATCAATCACCTGCTCGTTTCTAAGGGCTTGTATATCGCCTTCCAAACCACCCTGTTGGCGGTGGCGGGGATCGCAATGTTGGGCACCCTTGTCACTTCCATTCGCGGGGAGGAGAACAATGTGAGAGGAAATTCGGCAACCGGAGGTGGTTAAATGCATGGCAATAATATCAATCGAACGCTGGTTTATTTTCTTCTTCTCGGGCTCCTGGGCATCTCATGCCAGTTCGTCACCAATCTGATGCTGACGCCAGAGACTCCACCGACCCTGGAAGCCATTGAACCAGAAGCCACCACAGAAATCAGCAGCCAAGGGAATATAAGCGCCATCGTGTTCTGCGAAGACGTGACTGACGAGGGAGAGTGCATCAACCAGGGCGAGCATTTTTCCGCTGGGATCACGACAATCTGGGCTTATTTCACCTACGAAAACATGCAGGATGGCCAATCGTGGGGGCGCCTCTGGGAGCATGATGGGGATGTCTACGTGGAATCGCTCGACGAGGCCTGGGAGGATGGAGAGAGCGGCTGGCTGGCATATTCCATCTCAGAAGATATACCCTTGAGCGGCCACTTCACGTTCACCATCTACCTGGAAGATCAGCCGGTACAATCGGCCTCATTTACAGTCGACCCTCCGGAAGAAAGCACCTTGGGGGGATTTCCAGCCTTTGGTCCAATCCAGTTTGCCAGCGGTGTGACCGATGACGTGGTTCCGGTCGGGGCTGCGACCAGTTTTACTGCCGGCACCAGTGAAGTCTATGCAATCTTTCCTTTTATCAATATGCGTGATGGCCAGGCCTGGCGCAGGGAATGGCTATACAACGGTGCGATAACCGCCGAGCGCGATCTGGAGTGGGAAGAAGGGCAGGACGGCATCACCTACGCCTCATTGATAGATGATGAGGGACTTGACACCGGCAGCTACGCCCTCAACCTGTACATCGAAGGCCAACTGGTGCGCTCGGCTGGCTTCGAGGTGGTGGGTGCGTTAGAGGAGACCACGGGGGGCGAGCCATTGAGCGCAGAAGAGCTGATCGACCCAGATTTAATGCCGGCATGGGACATGCTGGTGAACTCAGACGTGGACCTCTTGAGCCAGCTTGCCGACCTGGTGTTATCCTTCCAGATCGAAGTGCGCATGGACGATAGCCTGGAGAGCGGCGTAGATGCGGTGTACCGCTACGACGAAGATACCTGCACGATCACCGAATCGGCGGCCCGCACTCCGGGCAGCGTGCTGGTCAGCCAGGAGGCCTGGAACGAGCAGAGCTGGGAGGAGGTAGCTTCCTCCATCGCCCACGAGCTCACTCACGCCTACCAACACCTGCAAACCGGCTATCGCTGCGGGGGCTGCAGCATCCAGAAGGAATACGAGGCCTTCTTCGTCACTATTTACGCCCTGGAAGAGCTGGGGCGCTGGGACATCGTCCAGGATAAATACGGAAGCCTGGTCGATGACGAAGGGAACATCTACGGCGATACTCTGTGGGAGGTCCTGCAAGAGACCTATTCGGAATGTCCTGAATATTGAGTTCGATTACGGAGGTGTATTATGGACAAGTTGCCCGGGCCATATGAAGCCTTTCGCAAGGAACATGCCGATCTCTGGAAGGCATACGAAAATCTCGGGATGGCGGCCGCGCGGGAAGGTCCGTTGGATCAGCAGATGCGAGAGTTGATCAAATTAGGCATGGCGGCGGCCTATGGTTCGGAAAGCGCTGTACATTCCCACACACACCGGGCGCTGGAAGCGGGCTGCACCCAGGCCGAAATCGAGCATGCCATCCTGCTCGGCATCACCACGCTGGGATTCCCGACCACGATGGCAGCCCTGACCTGGGCCAAGGAGGCTATCCAGGCACACCACTCCTGACGGAGACGGATCGAATAACCCAACCGAATTACGATGGAAGAATCGCAGGAAATAGCGCTGGCGGGGTGATGGATATGCGCAGGCGGAACGGTTGGGGAGACGAGACGGTCAGCTATTTGTTGCCTGAGCCGGCGATCGGCTACCTAGCAGCCCATGCCGGGCCTGGAAATGAAATCGCGGAAGCCAGCTTTTCCGATCTGGTGAGGCGCGTTCCGGAGTCGCGCCTGCGGCTCATCCGATGACCACCAACATGCCTCAGGAGCGCCTAAGGCACGCCCGTGGCCAGAGCCTGCCAGACTGGATTGCCCTGCGGTACGGCGTGGTCGATACCTTTCCGGAGGGCGTGGCCTACCCGGAGACGGACGAGCACGCACGCGCCCTATTCGACTTCGCCAGGAGTAGCGGTGTCTGTCTCATCCCATACGGCAGCGATACAAGCGTGGTAGGCCACGTCAACCCGCTGCCGGGGTCTCCGCCTGCGCTGACCGTGCACCTGAGCCGCCTCAACCAGATCCACGATATTGACGAGACCAGCCGCCTGGCAACGGTCGGCGCAGGCATCAGAGGGCCACAGCTCGAGGCTGCTTTGAGAGAACCTGGCTACACTCTGAGCCATTTTCCACTATCCTTCGAATATTCCACCCTGGGTGGCTGGATTGCCACCGCTCGAGCGGACAGCAGTCCTATTATTACGGGCGCATCGAAGACCTGTTCCTGGGTGGGCACTTGTAAACACCGGTTGGGCCAATGGAATTGCCGGCCCATCCGGCCAGCGCAGCCGGGCCAGACTTGCGTCAGATCGTCCTGGGGAGCGAAGGGCGTTTCGGCATTATCACGCGGGCCACGGTACACATCACCTCGCTCCCGCAGGTCGAACGCTTCTATGGCATGTTCTTCCCCAACTGGGAGGCCGGCCTGGAGGCGGTGAGAGGGCTGGCCCAGGCCAGGATCCAGCTTTCGCTGCTGCGACTCAGCGACGCCCTGGAGACCGAGACCACCCTGGCGCTCTCCGGCAGGACGCGCCTGACCCATTTGGCGCGCTGGGGCCTGAACCTGCTGGGCATTGGATCGGGGCGCTGCCTCCTGATCATGGGTATTTCCGGCGAGAAAGCGCTGGTGCGAGGCCTGGGACAGGAGGCGATTGCGCAAGCTGCGCGGCAGCCACCTGGTCTTCCCGGTCCAGCGGTTTCCCCTTACACGGGCGGTGTCTTTCCTGCATCCCGCCGACCACAGGCCGGTGTTCGCCATCCCCAGGGAAGGCGTCACCCTGGTGGGAACCACCGACGTCGACCACCGCGTTCCCCTGGTCACCGATCCATGCGCCGACCAGGCCGAGATCGAATACCTGCTATCGGCCGTGTAGAGGCGCTACCCTGGCCTGGAATTATCGCTACGGGACATCCAGTCGACCTTCTCGGGCATACGCCCGGTGATCGACACCGGCAATGCGAACTCCTCGCAGGAATCGCGCGAGCATGTGCTATGGAACGAAAACGGCCTGTTGACAGTGACCGGCGGCAAGCTGACCACCTTTCGCCTCATGGCCTACGATGCGCTGAGGTCCATCCGCCGCCGACTGTCGGGTGAGCCGCGCTTCGACCCGCGCCACCGCATTCTGGATGCGGTTCCTGCATAGGAGCTGGTCGCTGCGCCGATGCCGCCTGCTGTGCGAATGCGCCTGCTGGAGCGCTACGCGGGCGACGCACCGGCAGTAATCGCCGCGGCCGGAGAAGAGGAGCTGAGCCAGGTGTGCAGCACACCCACCCTGTGGGCCGAGCTGCGCTGGGCGGCACGGGCGGAGGGAGTGGTGCACCTGGACGACCTGCTGCTGCGCCGCACTCGCCTGGGCCTGCAGCTACCCGGCGGCGGCCTGGAGCAGGGCCAAGCCATCCGGCGCATTGCTCAAGACGAGCTGGGATGGAGCGACCCACGCTGGTTGGAGGAGTTCGAAAGATACGATGATATTATCTCGAGGTGCTCTGTTGCAAACATTGATTGAATGTGGTAAACATGCGTCATGAAACCTCGAGAAAGCCGTTACGTCAAAGTTGCCCGCATCGCCTATCACCTCACCCAACAGGCGCTGCCGCGCTATTCG
>Ga0073934_10000411_pt1 | contig 125444 bp, 94 predicted proteins | sample LarsenN4metaG_FD_76834 | JGI IMG/M metagenome (GOLD analysis project Ga0073934, IMG submission 76834) | Hot spring sediment bacterial and archeal communities from British Columbia, Canada, to study Microbial Dark Matter (Phase II) - Larsen... ... | reverse complement strand
TCCTTCAGCGCTTCCTCGCCGAGCGGCGGATTCTCTCGCGGCTCGAACATCCCGGAATCGCCCGGCTGATCGACGCAGGCACGGCAGACGACGGCACTCCGTACTATGTCATGGAGTACGTCGACGGCGTTCCGCTCGGAGTGTACTGTGAAAAGAATCGGCTTGGAATCGCCCGCCGTCTTGATTTGGTCCGGCAGATCGGCGAGGCCGTCCAGTACGCGCACCGGAACCTTGTCGTCCATCGCGACCTCAAGCCCGGCAACATCCTGGTGACCGCGGACCGGCAGGTCAAACTCCTCGATTTCGGTATCGCCAAGGTGCTCCAGGACGGCCCCGACGGCGGCGAATCGACGCAGTCAGGATTGCACCCGCTCACGCCGGAGTTCGCGGCTCCCGAACTGCTGCTGGGCGAAGCGGTTACCACGCTGACCGACGTCTATGCCTTGGGCGTCATTCTGTACCAGTTGCTCTGCGGGCGGCGGCCGTTCTCCGCGCAGGGTTCATCGCTCGCTGAGCTCCAGCGGGAGGTGCTTTCGGGCGACCCTGCGCCGCCGAGCCACTGGATCGCGGATGCGCGCGATCGCCGCGCCGTGGAGGGAGATCTCGACCGGATCTGTCTGGCCGCCCTGCGAAGAGAACCGGCGGAGCGTTACCTCTCGGTAGCCGAGATGATGGAGGACATCCGCCGTCACCAGGTGGGGCTTCCCGTGGCGGCGCGCGGGCGCAGCCTCGCGTACCGGGCAGGCAAGTTCATCCGCCGCAACCGGTTCGGCGTGGCGATGGGGGCGGCGGTTGTCCTGCTGACCGTCGCATTCACCGCGAGTTTCGCCGCCCAGACCCGTCGCGCGGAGCGAGAGCGGGACCGGGCGCAGCGCGTCACAGAGTTGTTCGGTGACCTGTTCTCGGTCGTCGACCCTGACACGGCGAGCGGTTCGAGCGTCACGGCGCGGGAGATCCTGGACTTGGGCGCGGACCGCATCCGGTCCATGCGGTCAGACGCGCAGGACGACACCAAGGCCGCGCTCCTCGACCTGATGGGGACGGTGTATCACAAGCTGGGTCTATACGATCGGGCCAAACTGATGCTCGAAGAAAGTCTCGCGTTGCGACGCGCCTCCGGCCGGGGCGACAGCGAGGAGACCGCCGTCACGCTCCAGCGCCTCGGTCTGGTCCTGCATGACAAGGGTGACTACAGCAGGGCCGAGCAGACACTGCGCGGGGCTGTCGAAAGCCTCGCGTCGCGCAAGGGATACCGTGATCCCGCGACCGCACACTCCATGACGTTCCTGGGAATGGCGCTCTACAGACAGGGGCAGATTGACGCTTCCGAACCCTACTTCCGGCAGGCCGTGGACACGTTCCGCTCGGTGGGGGGTCAGCCAGGCCCCTTCGCCGATTCGCTCACCGGTCTGGGCCTTTTCCTCTACGCCAAGGGCAGGTATGCGGAGGCGGAACCCGTCTTTCGCGAGGCGCTGGGTCTGCGGCGGGCGGCGTACGTCAACCGGCATCGTCTGGTCGCTGAGTCACTCAACAACCTGGGAACCGCGGTCAGCCGGCTCGGCCGGGATGGCGAATCGGAAACCCTGCAACGCGAAGCGCTCGACACTCTGCGATCTGTTTTCGGTCCGAAACACCCCCGGGTCGGCGTCGCCCTTAACAATCTCGCTCTCATTCGGATGTCCCGTGGAGACGACCAGGCGGCCGAGCCGCTCCTGCGCGAATCCCTCGAAATCCGCCGCGCCACGCTGCCCGCGGCCCACCCGGACTTGGCGCAGGTCCTGGGCAATCTCGGACTCCTCCTCAAGAACCGTGGCCTTCTCGCCGAAGCGGAAGCGATGACGGCGGAGGCCCTGGACATTCGCCGGAGGGCGTTTGGCGCCGAGCACCCCAGTATTGTTCAAAGTCTCAGCACTCTCGGACAGATCAAGCAGGCACAGGGACGGTATGCCGAAGCCGAAGATCTCCTTCGGCAGGCCGCCTCGATGAGTGAGAGACTGCTCGGCGCCGGGCATCCGGCAACGGCCGGAGCGCTGCAAAACATGGCGGAGTTTCTCGAGGCGAGGCGGCGCCCGGAAGCCGGGGCTTACTATCGCAGGGTTCTGGAGCAGCGGCGGAGAATCCTGCCGGCCGGGCACCCTCACCTGGCCTACACACTAGTGGGGCTTGGACGAGTTCTCGCTTCGGCGGGCCAGTGCGGGGAGGCGGCGCCCCTGCTCGAGGAGGCAGTGTCGATTCGGGACAGGACCTTGCCAGCGGGCCACCCCCTTCGCATGGAAGCGGCCCAGGCGGCGGCGATCTGTTCGCGGTTTGCTTCAAAAGCGAAGTAGACCATTTGGCCTAGCTTTTCGCCTGGTTCGTTATCGATCGGTAGTTTTCTATCCAGATCCGCTCACCACGCCGGCCGGGGGCACGTGTCAGGCTTGAGCCGGTTTTCGAGGAAAAGTCGTATTAGACGGGCAGGGAGAGGTGTTTTGCACCTCGGGAGGATACCGTGGTTAGAAGTCGACTTTTACTCGTCACGATCTCCGTTGTTGTGTCTTCCGGAGCCTTGCTGGCCGCCCGGCCCGGCCGGCGGTCCGTGGCGGCGATGGCGGAAGCTGATCCAGACCGCCCGCGGCTGGCCCGTACTCAGTTGACCTCAGGGGTTCCGATCACGGTCAATCTCCCCCCGGTTCAACGATCCACTTTATTCAACCGGGAGGACGACATTTTCGTGATCGCCGTCCCGCAAGGCGCCACCGAACTGCGGGTTCGTGTCAGTTCCCGGGAGGACGTCGAGGTGTACGCGCGGTTCGCCCAGGACCCAACGCTCGACGCTGTCGGCCGAGTGATCGCCGACCATAGTTCGGAGGCCAGCCCGACGATAGAGTTTGCCGTGACGCCGGGGTCCACTCCACCGTTGCGCGCCGGTAATTACCACATTGCACTCGCCTTGTTCGACCTCAATGTCCCCGCCACGCTGACGCTGACTGCGACCGTCACCGGTGGCTCTACCAGCGGCGGAGGCGGCGGGAGTGGAAGCGGGGGCGGGGGTACATCTACCACCAGCCTCGTCGGCTCCTGGAGTTGGGCGGCGGCATGCGCGACCGGTCCATTCGGAGGACAGTTCCGGATTGACACCCAGCTGACGAACGGCTCTTTCACGGGAAGTTTCCTGGCCACCAACTCACTGGATGTGGGAACGATCGCCGGTTCGATTTCGGGCAATGCCGTGAGTTTCACGCGAACCTTCCCCGGGGGCTCCCAGCAGTGGTCAGGAACCGTTTCCTCGTCCATCGGCGGGCAGATTTCGATGCAGGGAAACATCACCGGGACCGGCGCTCCTTGCACCTTCACCGCCCAGCTGCTGCCGGCGGGCGGTGGAGGCGGGGGCGGCTCATCCACCGGCGACCTCACCGTGACCATCAGCCAGGAGGACAACACGTCGTGTCCGGCCGCCAAGCGGCTCCTCGTTTCCGTCCGCGACAATCAGGGCCTGCCTGTTCCGAACCTTACCGCTTCGAACTTTTCATTGACCGAGAACGGCGTCGCTCGCGTCATTACGGTCACTTGCGGCGTCCAGACTTCGGGCGGGGGCGCGACGTCGATCGCCATCGTGATCGACGCCAGCGGATCACTGTCTGCGCCGGATCTGGCCAACGAGAAAAGCGCCGCCAAGCAGCTTGTTTCCCAGATGGGTCCGGGTGACCAGATTGCGATCTATTCGTTCGACTCCACGGTTCGCTTGCGGCAGAACTACACCTCGGACCGGAACGCACTGAACACCGCCATTGACAGTATCACCGTTGGCGGCAGCACAGCGCTGTATCAGGCGATCCGGGACGCTGCCCAAGGTTTGGCGACGCGAACGGGCCGCAAAGCCATGATCGTCATGACGGACGGAGAGAACAACGTAAGTGGGGTGTCGATCGACGACGCAATCAACGCCGCCCGCTCAGCCGGCGTGCCGGTCTACACCGTCGGATTTGGCAACGCCAACGCAACCGTCCTCACCCGGATCGCCACGGAAACAGGGGGCTTTTACTCCCGGTCCGGGACGTCCGCGGACTTGCAGCGCATTCTCCAGGCGATCGGCCAGGTTCTGGTCAGCCAGTGCGAGATCAGCTATGGTCCGTCGAATCCCTCCATTGAAGCGGACATCGTGGTCACCGTCACGATCACGATTTCCCCGTCCGGCCAGCGGACCGGTACGGGTAGGCGCCGGGTCGGGACTTGCACCGCCCCTGCGGCCGGGGGAGGTTCGGGCGCAGGAACCGGCGGCGGGACTGGAGGAGGCGGAACCGGAACCGCCGCGGAGTGCGGCGTGGCGGGCAACCTGATTCAGAACTGCGGCGCGGAAGCTGGTCCGCCCAGTTGCAACAACGTGGTGAGCCTGCCGAACTGGTCCGGACGAGCCGCCGTTTGCGCCTACACGGAGTCCTTCAGCCCGGACGCGGCTAACAGTCCGCCGAATCGGGGGAATCACTATTTTGCTGGCGGACCGGGCTCAGCGACAACGACGATCACGCAAAGCATTCCATTGACAGCGGCGCAGGTCTCGGCGTCCGGCGGACGGTACATGCTCTCCGGATGGCTGGGCGGCTTCTCTGGCCAGGACGACGCGGCCAGGTTGACCGCTACGTTCCGCAGCGCGAACGGGTCTGCGCTGGGTTCGGCCAGCATCGGCCCGGTCCTGGCGCAGGAGCGGAGTTCGTTCACGAAGCTGGTCGAGAAGTCGACCACTGGCGTGCTCCCGACCGGGGTCGCCAGTGTCGACATCACGCTGACGGCGAACCTGAATTCCGGTTCCTACAACGACGGATATGCGGACAACCTGGCGTTCGTTCTGGGTGGCTCGGGAGCAGGCGGGTCGGGGTCCGGTTCCGGCGGGAGCGGAGCGGGAGGCGACGCTGGCGCAGGGGGAACCGGTTCGGGCTCCATCACTGGCATCACCCTGCGTGGAGGTTCCTTCACCGCCGGCTACAATCCGAGCGGCGAGGTCTGGGACACGTTGCCGACAGCGGCTTGGGTTCTCGGGGTATCGAATCCCGGCGTCAACTCACCCCTGCTCAACAACGCCAACAAATCAGTGAATGTCTCTCCAGGAACCTACTACACGTACAACGAACCGACGAGCTACGGGACCGCCGTGAGGGTCACCATCAACTGGAGCAACCAGGCCACGGATGAGGCGGTTTTTGAGGTTGGTCCGCTGACGACCGCGGCTAACTGGCGCCGTCTGGCCGGGTCTACGAACATCTCCCTTTCGAGCACGGGCATCACGAACGCAAACCGAATCAGTTCGAGCCTTACGGCCGGCGGGGCCAACGACAATGTGCTCCAGCTCACCGTGGTCGCCGGATCGGGTGGCGGCGGAGCCGGGTCGGGGAGCGGGTCGGGCGGCGGTACGGGCACAACGCCCGGGTGCGGGTACCTGGTGAGCCCGCTGGCCGTCTCCGTGCGCGCCGAAGGAGAGCGCAGCATCATCCAGGTGAACACCGGTCCGTCCTGTAGCTGGACGGCCGCCTCCCAGACGCCCTGGATCGTCCTCGAATCCGGGACGACGGGCCGCGGCACCGGCGCGGTGTCCTGGCGCGTCGGGGCGAATCCCGATCCGGTCGCCCGGTCGGGGAGCATCACCGTTGCCGGTCAGACCGTTCAGTTCACACAGGCCGCCGGCGCGGGATCCGGAAGCGGTGGCGCGGGTGGCGGCGGCTCCGGCGGGACCGGGTCCGGGAGCGGTGGCGCAGGGGGAAGCGGTTCCGGCAACATCGTCGGCATCACGCTGCGCGGCGGTTCTTTCACCACCAGCTACAATCCAAGCGGCGAGGTCTGGGACACGTTGCCGACGGCGTTTTGGGTTCTCGGCGTGTCGAATCCGGGCGTCACCTCGCCCCTGCTCAACAACACGAACAAGTCGGTGAATATCCCCCCAGGAACCTACTACACGTACAACGAGCCGACGAGCTACGGGACCGCCGTGAGGGTCACCATCAACTGGAGCAACCAGGCCACGGATGAGGCCGTATTCGAAGTCGGTCCGCTTACGCCCGCGACGAACTGGCGCCGACTTGCCGGGGCCACCAATATCTCGCTCGCGAGCACGGGCATCACAAACGCAAACCGCATCAGTTCGAGCCTCACGGCCGGCGGGGCCAACGACAATGTGCTACAGCTGACAGTGGTCGCCGGGTCGGGCAGCGGAACGACCAGTTGCAACTATACGCTGACGCCCCGGTCCAATACGATCTCCGCGGCTGGAGGCAGAGGTACGTTTGTGGTCACCGCCCCGTCGGGCTGCACCTGGACTGCTACCAGCAACGCGGCATGGCTGACAATCGTCGGAAGCGCGAGCGGCACGACGATTACATACAACGCCGCTGAGAACACGACGACAGCGTCCCGGGTCGGAGTCATTACGGTCGGCAACAGCGCGTTCACGCTGACGCAGGCCGCGGGATCGGGAAGTTCCGGAGGCCCCAGCATCAGCGACGGCGGCGTGGTGAACTCCGCCAGTGGCATTCCACAGTCGCTGCCTGGCGGCGCCCTCGCCCAAGGCTCATTTTTCTCCGTGTACGGGCTGAACTTCGGCCCGACCCCGCAGGTTCAGGCGACGGCGTTTCCGCTTCCGACCGTCCTCGGCGGCGTCAGCGTTCAGATCCGGCAGGGATCCCGAACGGTGGACTGTTTCATGGTGTTTGCCTCGGCGACCCAGGTAAACGGCATCATTCCGTCCGACGCTCCGCTGGGTGACGCGGAGATGATCCTTACCTACAATGGGCGAAGTTCGAACCCGGTGCGGGTCCGGATCGCCAAGCACGGCTTCGGAATCTTCAGTGTCGGCGGCGGAAGGGGTCCGGGCATCATCCAAAACTTCATTTCGCAGTTCGACCAGCCGCTGAACACGCGGCGTGAAACGGCCCGGTTCAGGCAGGTCGTTATTATCTGGGGCACAGGCGGCGGCCCGATTACGGCTCCCGACAACCTGGCGCCTCCTGTGGGAGATCTGCCGTATGACTTTGAAGTTCTCATCGGCGGCAAGCAGGCCCGGCGTCTCTATAACGGCCGTGCCCCCTGCTGCTCCGGCGTGGACCAGATCGTCGTGGAGGTGCCGGATGACGCACCGGCGGGCTGCACGGTCCCTGTTCAGGTCCGGGCCGGCGACTCCTGGAGCAACGTGGTCACGATGTCGATCGAGGCGAACGGGCAGGCGTGCTCGGACGCAACCAACCCGGGCTCTTCGCTGACCCAAAGCGGCGGCAACACCGGTGTATTGGCGCTTCTGCGGGTCGGCGCCCTTGCCCAGCTTGAGGCCAACCAGCCTGCGCAGCGGTTCGAGCTCGATATCGGCCTCGGTCTGTTCGGCGAGTTGCCGCCGGGTGGCGACCTCGGGTTCAACCTGTTTACGGCGCTCCCGCCGAGGGGTTCGTGCCAGGCGTATTCGGGCAGCGAGGACGCCGCCTCGTTGTTGGCTGGCGGCGGAACCGACCGTCTCGGTGCAACTCGCCAGCTCAACGCCGGCACTCAGTTGAGCGTCGAGGGTAGCGGACGCACGGAGCTGCTGCCGCGGACCGATTCAGGGCAGTATATCGGTCTGCTTGGCGGATCCGCCCCTCCTCCTCTATCAATGTCATCGCCTCTGTTTCTGGATCCGGGTACGTTCCGGATTCGCGGCGCGGGCGGTCCTGATGTCGGCCCGATTGACGTTACGGTCAACCTCCTTCCGTCAGTCACATGGACCAACCGGGACGCGCTGGGCTCGGTTGACCGGACCCGCGGCGTACCCATCGAGTGGTCCGGCGGATCGCCGGGGCAGGGTGTGATCCTGCTCCTCGCCGGCTCCGATCAAAAGACCAAAGGCACAACCACGATCGTCTGTACCGCCCCGGCTACCGACGGGAGGTTCACGATTCCGCCATCGGTTATGGCCAACCTCCCCGCCGTGCGCGGGACGGCGGATCTGAGCGATTCGGTCGGAGTTCTGGCTGTTGGTTCGCTTCGCGCCACGGATTTTCCAACGTTTACCGCGGCCGGTCTGGTGAACGGCCTGGTCATTCCCGCGGCGATTGACTTACGAACGGTGGAGATCCGGTAGGGATACAAGATGCCTCCGCTTGCACACGCAGGGCGGATTGAACTATAAGGGTCATCGTGACCCGAATCTCTCTTTTCGCCGGCGCCCTCCTTCTGTGCTCGTGCACGAGGACCGGCGGACCGCCGTACTCACCGGCTGAAGAGCAAAAAAGGATCCGGCTTCAGCCGGGCTTCCGGATTGAACTCGTCGCCGCCGAGCCCGACGTCGTCGATCCGGTGGCCATCACTTTCGACGAGTCGGGCCGCATCTACGCCGTCGAGATGCGCGACTATCCGATGGGGGACTCTCCGTCGGGACGCGTGCGGTTGCTTGACGACAAGGACGGCGACGGCCGGTTCGAGTCGAGCACGGTGTTTGCCGACGACCTGAAGCTTCCTAACGGGGTCATGCGGTGGCGTAAGGGAATCCTGGTGACCAGTACGCCGGACATCCTCTATCTCGAGGACTCTGATGGAGACGGCAAAGCCGACATTCGGCGAAAGATGCTGACCGGCTTTGCCTCCCAAAACCCGCAACTTCGTCTCAACGGACCCCAGTACGGCATCGACAACTGGATCTACGTCGCCTACCCGCGGCGCTCGGCGTCGCGGCGGTACGCAAGAGAGTTCGGCGACAGGGGATCCAAGATCCGGTTCGCGGACGGTCCAGAGACGAGAGGTCTCGATATTCACTCCCGGGACGTGCGCTTCCGGCCTGATGACCGCCGAATCGAAGCGCTCGCCGGATTCTCCCAGTTCGGCTGGGGGTTCAACGAGGACGGTGACCGCTTCGTTGTCTGGAACAGCGACCACATACGCCACGTTCCGATCGACGGCGCCACGCTCGACCGCAATCCGAACCTCGCCATCGCGAACCCATGGGAGTCCGTCTCGGACCATAAGCCCCAATCGACGGTCTTTCCGGTCACTGAGAACCCGAACTGGATTCACGATTCACAGGTGGGGCAGTTCACCTCGGCGTGCGGATTCAGCATTTACACCGGCGCGAATCTCTCTCCGGATTTTCAGAACAACTCACTGACCTGCGAGCCGGTGCACAATCTGATTCACCGCGACGTCCTCAAGCCCCGCGGCGGAACCTACGTCGCCTCCCGAGCCTACGAGAAGAGCGAGTTTGTCGCCGCCACCGATTCGTGGTTCCGGCCCGTGTTCACGATGACGGGCCCGGATGGAGCGTTGTACATCGTCGACTACTACCGGCCGTCGGTCGAGCACCCCGAGTTTGTTCCGCCCGAATTGCTGAAGGACTTGGACTTCACGACGAAACACCAGAAAGGACGCATCTGGCGGGTATGGCACGAGTTGTCGAAAAAGCGGCCGCGGCCAGCCCTGGACAAGGCGGGGAACGAGCAACTGGCGGCCTTGCTTTCAGACGCCAACAGCTGGTGGCGGCTCCAGGCGCAGCGTCTGTTGGTCGACCGCAAGGCGGTGGACGTTGTTCCGCTGCTCGAGGAGGCAGCGCGGTCCTCGTCAAATCCTTATGGTCGAATTCACGCGCTCTGGACGCTCGATGGCCTCGGCGCGCTCAAGGACGGCTTGGTCGCCGGAGCAATGAAAGACACCCATGCCGTGGTCCGGCGCCACGGTATCCGTCTGGCGGCGCTTCGCCCATCACTGCAAGGAACGCTCGTGGCCATGGCGGGCGACGCTGACAGTAAAGTTCGCTATGAGGCGGCTCTTGCGCTGGCCGCGCTGCCGGAGGAGAAGGCGTTCGGGCCCCTGCTGGCGATCGCAAAACAAGATCCTGCGGACCCGTGGCTCCAGACCGTGGTCCTCAGCAACGCCCGGTCAAATCCGCTGCGTTGGTTTTCCGCGATCACCGCCTGGGAAACCACCCACACGACGTTCGTACGGCGCGTGGCGTCTCTCATCGGCAGTCGGGGCGCCGACAGCGAAATTGCTGTTCTCCTCGGTGCGGTACCGGCTCCGCAGTCCCGGGCTTGGAGCGCCGCGCTCATCGAGGGTCTGGCCGAGGGTGTACGGGCGTCTTCGGCAATGGCGGGGGCGCATCCGCGCGCACAGGCGGCCGTGATCCGGCTGCTCGAAGGAGCGGAAGGGTCGGCCGGAGACGCCGTCCTCGGCATCGCGTCCGCGCTGAAGGCCGGACCCCGCATTCCCGCGGCTATGCTCGCCGCGGCTGCGAAGACGGCGGAGTCGGAAAGCGCGCCGCTGGACCGAAGGGCTCATGCTGTGGGTATAGCCGGGCTTGGTCCAGCGACGGAGGGTAACCTTCCCGTTGCGAAATTCCTCGCCCCGCAGTATCCCGCCGAGGTTCGCGCCGCGGCCGCTCGCGCTATGTCGCGACTGCCACCGGAGATTTCCTCGAAGGAGTTCGTCGCCAACTGGCGATCGCTCACCGGACCCATGCGCGAGACCGCGATGAGCTCGCTGATGGCGAGTCCAGCTTCAATCGCCCGGCTGTTCGACGCCATTGAGGACAACCGGATTCAGCCCTGGGCCGTCGGGCAGGCGCGCATGAGAAACCTCCAGGCGCACCCCGATCCCATGATTCGCGAGCGGGCCAGGAAGCTGTTTTCGCAAGTCGGCGCCGATCGGATGAAGGTGCTCGAGCGGTATATGCCCGCGGCGCACAAAACGGGCGATCCCAGGCGGGGCAAAGCTGTGTTTGAGCGCGTGTGCGCGGAGTGCCACCGGCTGGACGGAGTTGGCGAGGAGGTCGGGCCGGATCTGCGGGGCGTGACAAAGAGGTATAAGGAGACCCTGCTTGCCGGCATCATCATGCCGAGCGAGGCGATCGAGCCCGGCTACGAGGAGTACGTGGTCGAAACCAAGGACGGCCGGATGTTCACGGGCGTGCTGGCGAAGGATACGCCCGCCAGCATTACGCTTCGGCGCGCCAAGGGCGCCGAGGATGTGATCCCGCGGTCGGAGATTCGGGAACTGCGGACCGGCGGAACATCCCCGATGCCAGACGAACTCGAGAAAGACATCACGGTGGACGAGATGGCGGATCTCATCGCGTACCTGAAGGTCCCCAAGTAGCTCCGCTCCGGGTACAATGCGGAGAGTCTGCCGTTTCACACCGCACAGTTCCTGGTCTTTCTGATTGCGACGCTTGGAGTATTCTACATCGCTCCGGTCCGGTTCCGGCGGTGGCTGCTCCTGGCATCCAGCTATTTCTTCTACGCCAGCTGGAATCCGGCTTTTCTGCCCTTGTTGTGGTCCCTCACCGCGGTGGATTACGGCGCGGCGATCTGGATCGAAAGAACCCGAACCCGTTGGGCGTTGCTGCTGAGCCTGGCCGCGAATCTCGGCTTCCTCGGGTTCTTCAAGTATTACAATTTCACGACTGGACTTCTCGGTCAGGCGCTGGGGCTGCCGGCTGGAGCGTGGTCTCTGAATATCGTCCTCCCGCTCGGGATCAGCTTTCATACTTTCCAGAGCATTTCCTATGTGGTGGACGTGTATCGCGGACGGCAGCGGGCGATTCGCGACCCGGTTGACTATGCTCTCTTCATCGCTTTCTTTCCCCAGCTCGTCGCTGGTCCTATCGTCCGCGCCGGCGAGTTCTTTCGCGACCTGATACCGTGGCGCCGACCCTCCGCCGAGGACGTGTCTCAGGGAGTGTTTTTGCTAACGCTCGGCCTGACGAAGAAGATGGCGTTCGCGGACCCGTTCGCAGCCGTTGCCGATGCCTACTTCGCACGGCCTCAGCCGGGGTTGCTGACGGCGTGGGGTGGCGTTACCGCGTTTGGGTTGCAGATCTATTTTGACTTCTCCGGATACACCGATATGGCGATCGGCATGGCCAAGCTTTTCGGGTTCCACTTTCCTGTGAACTTCCGCCGGCCGTACCTCGCATCGAGCATTACCGAGTTCTGGCGACGCTGGCACATCTCGCTGTCGAGCTGGCTTCGGGATTACCTTTATATCCCGCTTGGCGGCAATCGGGGCGGTGCGTGGCGGACCTACCGGAATCTTCTTCTCACTATGCTACTCGGCGGGCTGTGGCACGGCGCAAGCTGGAACTTTGTGGTTTGGGGCGGCTACCACGGTATTCTCCTGGCGGTCGAGCGCGCTACCGGTCTTGATCGGGCCGGTGGATGGCCTCGCGTCGCCCCGACGTTCGTGCTTGCGACCGTCGGATGGGTGTTCTTCCGCGCCCCGGACCTGGCTGCCAGCTGGCGAATCCTGGCGGAGATGTTTTGGGGAAAGGCCGGGGAGTTCCCGCTGAACAGTTGGCAGGTCGGTCTCGCCCTGGTGAGCCTGGGAGTCGCATGGCTCGAGGAGAGGTACGCGTTCCTCGACCGCATCGCCTCCGAGCCGGGTTGGCGTTACGCGGGAGCGTGGACGGCCATGCTTCTGACGCTCGAGCTGTTCGGAGTGACCGACGTGACAGTTCCGTTCGTGTACTTTCAGTTTTGAGCGGGTTGTAGCGTCGGTAGAGGTATGACAGAAAGTAGATGGACCCTCCGGAGTCGGAGGGTCCTGCCGGAAGCGCGCCAGACCGCGATCTAAAATTGCAACGCCACGGTAATGTTCATCAGCGGCTGGCCGCCGAGAGACGCCGTCCTCGGGTCATCGCGGAGTTTGCCGAAGATCTGTGGATTGCGGAAGTCGACTACCGTGCCGGGCCCGGTGAAGTTGTAGGTCTTGAAGCAGTTCTGGAAGTCCCAGCGGAACTGAGCATTGAGTTTTTCACCAATTCGGAAGTTCTTCTGAGCGGAGACCTGGGCCCAGACAAGCCGTGGTCCGGTGATCAGATTTCTCCCGGCGTTTCCGACGGTGAACTGCGCGGGTTCGGCAAAGGCGTTCATGTTTACGACCGCCGGTCGGTTGACCTCAACGAAGCGATCGGGACCGCCATTGTTCCACAGGCCGAAGTTGTACACCGGCTGGCCGACCAAGTTCGGACGACGCACGCCGGAGAAACCCGGATAGTAGTTGTTGGTGGAAGCGTTCTGAAACGTGAAGTTCAGCGGGTTGCCCGATTCGATCGTCTTGATAAAGCTCAGTTCCCAGCCGCTCATCAGCCAGCGCCCTACTTTGTTGTCGCTGGTGAAGCGTTTGCCGGTCCCGAACGGCAGCTCCCAGTTGACCGTTCCGATGTAACGGTGGTTGCGGTCATAGCCTGCGCGAGCCTTTTCAAGGTTGCGGTTTTGAACCGGAAGCACCCCACCGCCGGCGTTGTCGGTGTCGGCGCTGTTGATCGCCTTCGAGAAGGTGTAAAAGGTGTTGAAGTAGAGGCCCTTTGACATCCGCTTCTCGATCTTGATGGTCCCGGAGTGGAACGTCGAATGGCCGAAATTGGAACGCATCGTGATGTTGCCCATATGCGGGTAGGGGCGGAAGTTTTGCGCGGCCGCCAGGTTGTTACCGGTCCGAAGCAGAGCCGTGTTGGCGTCTGTGATCGGGATGGCATTCAGCTCCCAGCGCTCGATGAGCCCGACGCCGCCGGAACCCTGGTAGCTGACCTCGATCAGGTAGTCTCGCGTGAACTCATGCTGCGCGCTCAGGTTCCAGTTCATGACGTACGGATTGCGGAGGTTGGGATCCCAGTAACTGATATTCCGTCCGCCGAAGTTGGTTCCGACAAACGGCGCGACGCCGTTGATGATTCGGGCGGGAGGCAAGGCGGTTGCACGGCTGACTTGGTATATCGGAGTGGGATCGCCCGGCGCCGGCGCCTGGAGGGCGATGCCCTGGTACTCGTCGTACATCTCGCGGCCGGCGGGGAACTTCACATCGACGGTGTAGAAGCCGAATCCGCCGCGAAAGACCCACTTATCCAGGGGATGCCACGCCAGGCCAAGACGGGGATTGAAGTTGTTACTGTCACGTCGGTTCAATCCTTTCGTCGGGTGTGCGATCGCGCCGGTCCGGCCGGTGAGGATGTCGGTCCCGTTGGGATCGAACTGGCTCATGAGGCCGTACTTGGTTCGGAAGGGGCTTTCGTTTGAGTAGCGCAGGCCGGCGTTGACAGTGAGAGTGGGCGTCATCTTCCAGTCATCCTGGATGTAAAAACTGTGGATGGCTGACCGCGGCAACCAACTGGTGAGTTCGCTGGTCGTCGTCGCCGAAGTGACATAACCGGTCAGGAATCCCGCAAAGGGGCTGCCGGCGTTGGCCCCGCCGAGAGCGACACCCCCAGGATCCAGGCCTGTGGTCGAACCGGAGAAGTCAAACCGTACGGGATTGGCTATGACCGCTGAGTTCAAGCGGAAGCGGAGCAGATCGTAGCCCATCTTGAAGGCGTGTTTGCCACGGATGTAGGAGAGGTCGTTGCGGAAGGAGATGGTCTCGTTGACGTTGTAGTTTGGCGCGGCGCCGCTGAGTCCGTAGATGGATGATGCGTTGTTCCGGTCTCCGCTGCCAAACGCGGGCATCAACTCTTGGCTGATGTTTGGGATGCCGAGTTGCTGCGGCCAGTTTTTCCCAAAGTTGGTCACCTGGAGTTCGCTCCGCCGGCGAGTATAACCGATGCGTGCGTCGTTCACGACGGCAGGTGAGATTATGTACGTCTTACCGAACGACATCAACTGGTTACGGGACGGCGAATAGTTGCCCGCGACATGGTCGAAATCGGGGCGATCTTCGCGAATGTTCCACGGACGTTGAAAACCGCTAAAGCGGTTGTCCGTCCAGGAGTAGTAGATCTTAAAAGCGGAATTGAACTGGTGATCGAGGCGGAGATTGTAGTCGTCAAAAAACACGCGGGCAAATTCGTCGGCCAGATAGTTGCCCGCAGCGCCGGTGCCTGTGAAGCCGCCGGCCCGGTTCGGCTGATTCCAGGGATCCGCATCCAGTACTCTGCGTGCGACGGGATCAATGCGGGAACTGGGAATAATGTTCCCCGGAAACGGGTCACGAAGCCAGGATCCCCCGACGCGGCGGGTTGTGGCGGGATCGAAAATTCGGTTCAGCGCCGGATTGCTGAAGTCTCCCCTCCGCATTTCTGGACTTGGAACGGAAGCATCCACTTGTGCGACTTTCTTTTCGTGCAGGCGCTGATAGCCGAAGAAAAAGAAGGTCTTGTTCTTGCCGTCATACAACTTGGGAATGGAGATGGGACCCGAGAAGTTGGCGTCCGGCATCATGAAGAACGTAGGCACGCCGTTTGGACGGGTCGGGGTGGGTTGCGAGGTCCGTAGGCTGTCAAAGAACAGCCGATGCTGCATGCGGCGGGTGCGTCCGTAGAAGGAGGCGAGCCCGTGATAATCATTCGTGCCGGATTTCTTCACAGCGCTGATGACTCCGCCGGCGGAGTGGCCGTACTCGGCTGGAGGGACCGTGGTCAGGACTTTGACTTCGGCGACGGAGTTTTGAATCGGTTTGGTTGTTTCGGTGCCTGCTCCCTGGTCGTTCCCGTTGACTCCGTCTTCGAAGATGCCGATCGCTCCGGCCCGTTGACCGGCCAGATGGTAGGCCCCAAGGCTCCCGCCGTAGGCGTAGCCGCCGGTGGTCATCCCCGGAACGAGGTTCATGGTCGAATTGATGTACCTCTGGTAGAGTGGCAAGTCATAGAGGATATTCCCGCTCATCACGGTGCCGGTGGCCGACGTCTCGGTTTCGAGAAGGGCGACGGCGCCGGAGACTTCGATTGACTCGTTCACGCTGCCAACCTGGAGCACCATGTCGACGGCGAGGGTGTCGCCCGTGCGCAGTTCAACGGCGTCACGCACCGCCCTCTTGAACCCTTGTGCTTCGAACGTCAACCGGTAGAGTCCCGGCTGTAGAGAGAGAACTCGATAAAGTCCCTCACTGTTGGTAACCGCTGTGGATGTGAAATTGGTGGAGGTCTGTACGACCGTCACATTGACGCTGGGCACAACGGCGCCCGTGGGGTCCGTAATCCGGCCCGTGATCGTCGATGTGCCGATTTGCCCAAAAGCCGCATTAACCGAAAAGGCTGCGGCGATGACGAGGCTTCGCTGGCGTGGAAGCATCCCATTCCCCTTTCTGCATTTCCCCGACCGGATCCCGTTACAGCCGGTCTTAGGGCAACCAGAACGTAGTATAAATTGGGATTCCCCCGGTGTCTAGCCGTTTGACCCGTTTCGAAAGAGCGGACGAATTCGGGCGAGTCGCCAGGTTGACTGTCTATGTCTGCCGGAGATTACCGCGGCGTTCGGGACCAGGGCGAAGGGTTTTCGTTTGTCCGCACCCTCTCGGAGAGTGTCCCGGGCGTAGTGCGAAGTTGAAGCAGTGGTTCCGCCCGATTCGGAATCGAATCGGGTTGCTCAGTTCCTCTGAGTTAGGATGAACCGCCATGAAACGAAGGTATCACACGATGGCCAGCTAACCAGCGCCGGCAGTCCGACTGTCTGACCCCACGGGCAACTCCTTCGACCGATGGTGGATCGGATCGAGCGAGGCGGATGGCTGGCGGTGAACTGATCGACGGGCCGGGCTGGGCCAGCAGCGCCTGGGCCGGCGCTTTTCTGGCCCGACCTGGTAGTAGTGAGTGGCGGCGTGGGCTGCGCCGGCCCGGGTGTCTTCGGCCTCGGCCCGCTCGAACCCCTCCTCGAGGTCTCGGGAGGGAACGTCACCTCCTGGATTCGAGGCCGTGTTGGGCTGTCGGCCCGCTAGGGGGCCGGCCGGCCGCAGCAGGGCAGGGCGAGTCGGAAGGATTTCGCGTAGTTGGTCTTGCCGAGACGACGTCTTGACCGGGGGATGCGGCGAGGACCTTCTCACGTCTTCGCGTAGTGACGGTGGTCGGGAGCTCCGGCCCGTCGTGACTGAGTCGTTTCCTGCGTCGACATCGGCTTTGTTTCGTTGTGTTGCCTTCAGAGAAGCTTCGGGAGGGGCGAAGGGCTTGGACGTAGACTTTTTAGTGGTGTCGCCTTAAGAGCTTCGCCGCGGTCGGGCCGGTCTCGGCCGGCGTCGCCGACTCGTTACCGGTCGGGCCGCCTGCGACGATTCCGTCGGACGGGCTCCCATGACGATTTCCTCCGCAGGCCCACAGGACGATTCCACCCGGCAGGCTCCCGCAACGATTGCGCCGGTCGATGCTCCTTAGGGGTGTGTGGTTGTGCTCATCGGCCTTGTAGATCGCCTCGATTTCGAGCTGCGAGGTCGGATCATGGCAATCAGTGGGGCTGCCCGTTCTCGCCGGCGTTGTGGGTCCACGAGGTCTACATGGAGAGGATCTCCTCGATGCTCCCTCGTCGTAGGATGTCTGCCCCTATATGTTGTATCTGAACTGTTTCACGTGGAACATCTCGAATGGACCGTGACGGTTCCACGTGAAACAAAATCGACTCCGTCGTGCTACGATAAAACCGACTCCAAACACGTCCATGGCAAGAACCATCGCAATCGCTAATCAGAAAGGCGGCGTCGGGAAGACCACAACCGCCATCAACCTCGCCGCCTCTCTTGCAGCCAACGATGTGACTGTCCTCGTTGTCGATGTTGACCCCCAGGGTAACTCCACAACCGGCCTCGGAATTTCAAAGCAAACCCTCACCCACACCCTCTATCACGTCCTCTCCGGCTCCGTCCCGGCAGATCAGGCTATTCTACCGACTCAAATGGACGGCCTCTACCTCCTCCCAGGCGACAAGGATATGGTCGGCGCCAATCTCGAACTCATTGACCTCCCCGACCGCGAGACACTCCTTCGCTCCCGCCTTGCCACCATCGCCGACCGATTTCAGTTCATTCTCCTCGACTGCCCCCCAGCTCTCGATCTCCTCACCCTCAACGCCCTCCTCGCCGCTGACTCCGTCCTCATCCCCATCCAATGTGAATTCTTCGCTCTGGAGGGCATCTCCCAACTCATGGACACCATCGAGCGAGTCAATGACTCCTTCCAACATCCCCTCCGCATCGAAGGCATTCTCCTTACCATGTTCGATGATCGAACCAACCTAGCCAACATGGTCGCCACAGATCTGAAAGACTTTTTCAAGGACGATGTCTTCCAGACCGTCATCCCAAGAAGCATCCGTCTCGCAGAAGCTCCCAGCCACGGCAAACCCATCCTCCTCTACGACATCCGATCCAAAGGCGCCGAAAGCTACATCAAGCTCGCCAAGGAAATCCTCGCCAAGCAGAGCCCCTCGCCCGAACGACACGCCGACTCCTCCAACCCTCCTGCTCCCGCAGCACCTGCCGCTCACCAAGGCTAGAACCATGCTGAAGAAGTCCGAACCCAATCGAAAGGCCCTCGGCCGCGGACTCGATACTCTTCTCCCCGGCCGCCCGATTAAACCACCTCTCCAGGAACCCACTGCACCCCCTACATCCTCCCCGTCATCCCCCACTCACGTTCCCCTCGATCACATCGAACCCAATCCCCTCCAGCCCCGCACCATCTTTCACGAAGACCGCCTTCGCGAACTCGCCGCTTCCATCTCGGCCCAAGGCATCATTCAGCCCCTCATTGTTCGAGCCCGAGCCGGCAAATACGAACTCGTCGCCGGGGAACGCCGCTGGCGTGCCGCCAAACTTGCCGGCCTTGATCAAGTACCGGTTGTCGTCCAGGATCTTGCCGACGAAAAACTCCTCGAGGTCTCCCTCATCGAGAATCTCCAGCGCGAAGATTTAAACCCCATCGAAGTCGCTGTCGCCTACGATCGCCTCGCTCGGGAACACCAATTGAGTCACGAAGAAATCGGCCACCGCACCGGCAAAGACCGAGCGACGATCACCAATATGATCCGCCTCCTCCGCCTACCCCCTCAGGTTCAGCTCCTTCTCGCCGAAAACCGTCTCTCCATGGGACATGCCCGCGCTATCCTTGGCCTTTCAGACCCGGAGCTACAGATCACCGTCGCCAACACCGCCTCCGCGCAAGGTCAGTCCGTTCGCGAAGTAGAACGAATCGTTCAGAAATTGAACGAGCCCCGCGATCCATCCCAATCCCCTGAAACACAGCCGGTTAAGACCGACCCTAACGTCAAGGCTGCTGTCGACAACCTCGAGCGCGTCCTAGGCACACGTGTCCGGATTATAGAAAAATCCTCCAATCGAGGGCGGATCGAAATTGACTACTTCACCACCGACGACTTGCAAAGGATCTACGAGCTAATCGTAGGCGACAAAGTCGACTGACTGCCGCCCTTTCATCGGTCGCCGCAAGTGGAAATCCATCGCAGGCAGAACCTCAATCCCACTAATACCAACGCCCTCACTCCGACCCCATTCCCGCCCCCTCGAGACAGCAACTCGGCGCTCTCACTTCCGACCCTCTCGACCGCCCCCCAAAAGCACCTCTAAAGCTCCCGGCGGACAGGACCACCCTCTCGGCCGGAATCGTCAGCCCTCTCAAACCCAAACAGCGCACCACCGATCGCTCTTGATGGCATCGACTCACTCAATCCCTACAGAGAAATCGACCCAGAGAGATCGACCCCGGATTCCTCTCCCGTGATCCCCAAACTCCATGTCCCTTGCCCCCTTTAAGTTCTCTGCCCACACCGAACAGCCGCGCCACCCATTTGACACCTCGAAACTGCATGACGTACCCTGGAACCAGCCCTCCTCTTCGGAATCAGCCGGTGTAGCTCAGGTGGTTAGAGCGGCGGTCTCATAATCCGCAGGTCGTAGGTTCGAGTCCTACCGCCGGCACCACACTTTCAACTTCCCACCTGACTTCTACACTTCCTTCAACGGCCCCAAGCACATCCTCAACACAACGTACCGCCTCCTCACAACTTGAGGTGACACACCCTTCAGTACCCCAGGATTGCGGCCGGCCCTTGCCGTCCTTAACCGCAGCCACGCCGCCGTCGAACTCCCGTCCGCCTCCCTGAAACTCTAGCTCCAGACCTCTCACGCTGTTCATCAGACCATCGCCCTTTGCCACGGCCCCACTGTCGTCGCGTATGCAAGCCCCGGCACATCCCACACTCGCACTAACGACACTTCACAACGCTTTCGCGTCCGGCGGAATCCTAACTGGAAGCCCCTCTCCCATCGCGGATTCCTTGAGCGGACCACGAAGATCTCCGAAACATCCACCCGGATCGGCGCCCCCTTGCGGGCCGACCAGCTACAAAGGCCAGCCCCCGAGTCCACCTTCTATCGGCCTCGTCCCCCTGTCCACGGCCACCCTCAGCGGGGTCCAGATCGCGGTCGGAAACTTCCTCAGTCGGCCCGCTCGCCTCCCCCGGCGCGCAGCCCCTCGGCTCGCCGCCTAAATAAACCGATATTGCCCTGGAACCGGCAGCGCTTCCACCGGCATCGGTTCGTTGTACCCGAACACCTTCGGCGACCGGTCCAACCGTGAGTTCATCACCATATCCCACGTGATCTCATGCCCGGAGTACGCCGACTCACGCGCCATCACGCACGCCATTGTGCTCTCGGCCACCGCCATCGCGTGATTCACGTAAGGCCCGTCCCCCCGAATGCTCGCCACCAGGGCCCGGTGCTCGGCCACGTACGGATTCTCTCCCTTCACGCCGAGGTCCCGGCAGTTGCTCCGCCCCTTCGTGCCGATCGCGATTTCGCTCACGTTCCGGTACATCTTTGGATCGGGAAACTGCCGGCAGTAACTCGACATTCTCACGCCGTTGGCGAACACGAAATCCGAGGCTATGTGGTCATAAATCGACCCGTAGATCTCAGTCCGCGGCCGCCATGCCGCCCCACCGTACGCCACCACGCTGATCGGATGCGTACCCAACAGCCAGCAGATCACGTCGACATTGTGCAAGTGCTGCTCGACCACCTGGTCCCCGCACAACCACACGTTCGAATACCAGTTCCGGTGCTGCCACTCCATCTCTCCCCAGCTCGGATTCCGCGATTTCTGCTGAATGACGGGGCTCCCGACCCAATACGCGTACGTCGCTACTAGCTCCCCGATCACGCCGTTCCGGATCTTATCGATCGTCTCGACATACTCCCGGGAGAACCGCCGCTGCGCTCCGCTCACCACCGTCAGTTTCTTCTCCTCGGACTTCTTGGCCGCCTCCATGAACCGCCGGACGCCCACGGGGTCGGTGCCAAACGGCTTTTCGCAGAATACATGCTTGCCCGCCTCGACCGCCGCCTCGAAGTGCATTGGCCGGTATCCCGGCGGCGTCGCCAGAATCACGATATCCACGTCCGTCGCCACCAGCTTCTTGTATGCGTCAAAACCAACGAATCGCATCTCCGGCGCGACTTTCACACGCGACGCGACAGCCGGGCCCTTGCCCTTGAGCCACGCCAGGTTTGACTCGAGCTTATCCTCGAACAAATCGGCGATGGCGGTCACTTCCACATTCTCGCTTCCTGTTATCAGGTCTACACAGGCCTGCCGACCACGCCCTCCCAACCCGACCACTCCCGCGGTGAGTTTCACCTTCCCCGCTCCACGAACCAGTTGCGGTCTGATAATAGTGAAAGCGGCCGCCGCCTTGGACGGACCATTGAGAAAATTCCTTCGAGTGACGTCGCCCATGTCAGACATTGTTCTCCTATTGTGTGCGGCCGGCGCTCTCACCGCCCCCGCATCGGCTCAAGTGTACCGCGCGGGTCCACAGGTGGTCACCTACTTTTCCACCGTCGACGACACCGATCAACCCTACGGCCTGTTCCTCCCGCGGAACCTTGATCCCGCCCAGTCCTATCCACTTGTCGTCAGCCTCCACGACGCGTTCTCCAACCATCGCCTGAATCTCCGGCGCGTCTTTGGAAAAGGCAACCTGCCCGGCCAGACCAATGCCGAAGCCGCACGTGTCTTCCCTACTCTCCCGGACGTCCCATTCATTGTCGCCGCCCCGCTGGCGCGCGGCACCATGGGATACGAGGGACTCGCTGAGCGCGACGTCTACGACGTGATCGACGACGTAAAGAAGCGCTTCCGCATCGACGACGACCGCATCTATCTCACCGGAATTGTCATGGGCGGAGGTGGAGCCCTGTGGCTCGCCCTTTCGCGCCCCGACCTCTGGGCTGCCGTGGCGGCCATCTCGCCGACCCCGCCGTCTGACACCATCGAACTCGCCGCCAACGCGGGTCTCCTTCCGTTCAAGCTCTTTCACGGTCTGCACGACCCCTTGGTCCCCGTGGCCGCAACGCGGCTCTGGCACAAACGCCTCTTCGACGCCGGCACACCCGTCGAATACATCGAATACCCGATGCTCAAACACAACGCCTGGGACACCGCCTATAAAGACGCCGCCATCTTCCACTGGTTCGCGCAACACCGTCGCAACCGCTTCCCTGACCGCGTTCGCTTTTCGACACGCCTCTACGCTTACCGCTCCGCCTGGTGGATCCACATCGACCGCTTCACGCCCGGTTCCCTCGCCACGGTCGACGCGCGCATCAGAGAGGGCAACCGCGTCGACGCCGTGATCGAGAATGTTCAGGAATTCCACGTCGATCTCAAGGGACACCCCGGAATCGACCCCTCCAAGCCGGTGACGGTGATCGTCAACGGCAGTCCCTGGAACCCCTCCACGCCGCCCGCTCCCCCTCCCGTCCGATCCAAAGGACCTGGTCGCGAGGGCCCGGTCGCCCGCATCTTCGCCGCCCGCCACGTCTACGTCTACGGCACCAGCGACAACCCGGATCCGGCCGAAATCGCCCGGCGCGAGCACCAAGCCCAGTCCGCAGCGGCTGCCTTCCGCGAACACACCAACCTCAGCCTCCCCGTCGTGGCGGACAGAGACCTCGCCGAAGAAGCCATCCTCACGGCGAACCTCATCCTGTTCGGCAATCGCACGACCAACCGCTGCATCTCCTACTGGTCGGACCGCCTTCCCCTCCATCTCAACCCGGGCGCCGCAGACTACGGGCTCATCTACGCAGCTGATGTCGGTGTCACGCGCGTTGTCGTCATCTCCGGGTTGCCGCCGTCAATCCCCGGGGCCGCCGCTGGTCCCTCCTGGCTGCCGCCCTTGCAACGAGCCGTCGCGACGCTGCCCGACTACGTCCTCTTTCGCGGCTCCCTCGACAACCGGGTCGCCGAAGGATACTTCGATCAAAACTGGCGTCTGCCTCCCGATGCAGACCGCCGACTCCGGTCCCTCCCAGCCATTACGGTCAACCGCTGACCCGCCTCCTCACAGCCGCGGAACGGGAGGCCTCACCGGCTTCCATGGGAACACTCCCCGCCTCTTCGTCACCCTCCGGAACACTTTGTCCTGGGCGGTCACGTAAAGCGTATCCAGTCCCGGCCCTCCAAACACAACGTTGGAAGGCGTCCTGTCCCCCGGCCTAAGCAACACCGCGGACGTGCGGCCCGCCGGATCCGAGATCTGCACGCCAAGCCGCGTCGCCACATAGAGAAATCCTTCGTTGTCGACAGTGAGGCCATCCGCTCCCGAACCCATCTCGCCCATTTCCGTTTCGTCCTCCATCTCCAGCCGGTGAAACGCCAGTCCGTAGGCGAGAGATCCGTCCGCCTGAACCTGAAACGACCATACCCACCTCGTCCTCATGTCCGCGACCAGCAACAGGGAATGATCCGGCGACAGCCGCACTCCGTTCGGAAGCGGGATCCCCTCGTGAACCACCCGCTTTTCGCCCTTGGCGTTCACCAGCCAAACCCGGCGCGCCCGCGGCTCCGTGAAGTAGATGTCGCCATTCTGCCGGATCGCCAGGTCGTTCGAGCCCGCGCCTTCGGCCAGCACCGTCTCCCTTCCCGTCATGTCGTAGGAGACGATCCGCCTTCGACCGTTCTGGCACGCGTACAACCGCCCGTCTGGTCCGAACATCAGCCCGTTTGCGCCGCCCGTATCCTCCCGGAACACAAAAACCCTTCCTGAACCATGCTCGATCTTATGGATCCGGTTGTTCGGAATATCGGAAAAGTACACGTCGCCATGCGGATCAACCGCCGGACCCTCCGTAAACCCGTGTCCCGAACTCACCACTTCCCACTCGACTGACTGATCCACAAAACGCGACGCGAACGACTTCTGCGGCTTCGCTATCGGCTGCTTCCAGTCGCGCCACACCCACCGCAGCGCCTCCGGCAGCAGAGGACCGCCATGCTTCATGTTGTGCCCCTCGCTGCCCACAACCAACCTCGCGTCATAGCCTGCCAGTTCGAGCGCCGCCATCATGTCCTGGTTGCTCTGGATGTTGACGTCGCCGGTTCCATCCTGCAAGAACACGCGCAGCGGCTTGCCCTCGAACTTCCGCACCTGCGACGGCAGCACCAGCGCCCCCCGTTGGTGCGTGAATCCGCCGATGAAGCTGACCACCCGCCGGAACACGTCAGGACGGTGCCACGCCGCTGTGAACGCACAGTTGCCGCCGGACGACGCTCCCGCAATGGCACGCAGGTTTGGATCCTGCGTGAGGTTCCAGGTCTTTCCCGCCTCCGCCAGAATCTCCTCGTGCAGAAACTGCGCGTAGCGCCCGGTCACCGCATCATATTCGTAGCTCCGGTAGAATCTCCCCTGCTCTTCCGCGTTGCGTCCCGGCAGCACTCCCGGACTCACGAACACTCCCACCGTCACCGGCATTTCGCCCTTGTGAATCAGGTTGTCGAACACCACTGGCGTCCGCGAGTGCCCCGTCTCGCTGACGAATCCCGATCCATCCTGGAACACCATCACCGCCGCGGGCCGTGCCGGGTCGTACTGCGCCGGCACGTACAGCCAGTAGTCGTGTATGGTGCCCGGATAGATCTTGCTCGCCGTCCAGACGTGCTTCGTCACGCTCCCTCTCGGTACGCCGGGCTGACGAACAGAATCGGGCCCGTAGGCATACTCCTCCCCTCGCACAACCGCGCCGAGCGCAAGCGGAACGAATGTTCGTCGAAGCATGCGCCAGATTATGGCACGGAACATACCCCGATTGTCGGCGGCTGTTCCTGGTCTGTAAGATCGAAGGATGCTTCCCCGCCGCACCCTCCTCGCCGCCGCCGGCGCCCGGGCGCTGTGCGCCGCCTCCCCGTCCCGTCCTCCGAACGTCATCATGATCTACTGCGACGATCTCGGCTATGGCGACCTCTCATCCTACGGCTCGCCCATTCCCACGCCAAACATCGACCGCATCGGCCGTGAAGGAATCCGCCTGACGCACTTCTACTCCGGCAACCCGGTCTGCTCCCCCTCGCGCGCCGCCCTGATGACGGGCCGCTACTGCGTGCGCGCCGGCGTGCCCCGCGTCCTGTTCCCGCGGGACACCACCGGCCTTCCCGAAACCGAACAAACAATCGCCCAGGTTCTGAAAACGAAGAACTACCGCACCCTCTGCGTCGGCAAGTGGCATCTCGGGCACTTGCCTCCCTATCTCCCCACCACGCGGGGATTCGACCACTACTTCGGCATCCCCTACTCGAACGACATGAATCCCCGCTGGCTTATGGACGACACGAAGGTCATCGAGGAACAGGCCACCCTCGAGACCCTGACCCCTCGCTACACCGAGCGCGCCGTCCGCTTCATCGAGGAATCGAAAGACCAGCCGTTCTTCCTCTACATGCCTCACACCTACCCCCACATCCCTCTCGCCGCTTCCACGAAATTCAAGGGCAAGAGCCCTCACGGCATCTACGGCGATGTGCTGGCCGAAATCGACTGGTCCGTCGGCGAGATCCTGGCCGCCTTGAAACACACAGGCCTCGACCGAAACACGCTCGTGATGTTCTCCTCCGATAACGGCCCGTGGTATCAGGGGAGCCCCGGCAAGCTGCGCGGCCGCAAGGGGTCCACGTGGGAAGGCGGCCAGCGCGTCCCTTTCCTGGCCCGCTTCCCGGGCCGCATTCCAAAGGGAAAAGTGGCGCACGGCGTCGCCTCCGTCATGGATATCATGCCGACCGTGGCCAACCTCTGCGGCGCGCCGGTGAAGAATACCCCGGATGGCGTCGACATCTGGCCTATCCTCTCGGGAAGAACAGCCGAGCTCGATCGCCCTGTGCTGCTCTTTTTCGACAACATGGACCTCCAGTGCGCTCGCCACGGCAAGTGGAAACTTCACATCCAGCGCCATAACGTGCAGGTCTACAACCCGGTCCCCGCCGTGGGCCGGATGAGCCTTCCGCTCGCCAATCCCGAACTCTACAACCTGGTATCCGACACGGATGAAAGCTACGACGTAGCCGCCGCCAACCCGGATGTCGTCAAGGACATCCTGGCGAGAGTCGAGCAGGTCATGGCCGGAATGCCGGAGAATGTTCGCCAGGCGTGGGTCGAAGGAAAGGCGCGGAAGGCTTCGACGCCCCCCGCCGGCTCCCTGCCCAGGCCCTTGGCCAACTGAGCCCTGCGCTCCCCGTTCCCCCGGCTCGCGTCGGGCCTACCGGGCCGGGACCCTCAGCCCTATCTTCGAAATCACAATCACACCCAGGATCACGGCGATGACCGAGTCGACGGTCGAGGCGAACACGAACGGAAGCGAGAATCCGTACCAGTTCCAGAACGGACCCAGATATCCCAGGGACGCTACAAGAGCCACTCCGATTCCGAAACAGATTCGCGACGTCAGCGTCGGGAGCGCAGCAGCGACGCTGCCAAGCAGCCATGCCAGAATCAACCCCACCAGAATGTCGTTCAGGCATTGTGTGGCGAGGCCGCCCCCCATTGAGAACGGAATCGTCGCGGGCGTGTACGTGAGAAGCCCCCTCGGCCGCTCTTTGAGAAGCTGTTCCATCTTGGCCATGTCCGTCGAGTGCGGATAGTAGAACATCCCGGGACCGGGAATCTTTTCCTTGAGCACAGCCGCGATGGCCACCTCGTCTGGAAGCTCCCCGATTCCCACGTCGCCGAGCGGCAAAATCATGTGTGAGAAGGCGCCCCAGAGGAACATCACTACGCCGCCGGCTACGCCGGCTGCCAGCAGTCGTGTATTCATAATGGGCGTGATTGTCTCACACCGGTTTTCCGGACGCAATGCTCGTAGCGTCCGAAGTTATCCCCTGCGCCACTGCCGCCTGCATGAGTCCCCGCGCCAGCCCCATCGCACCCTCGCCCAGAATCTGCCGGCCAAATGGCTGCCCCAAGCAGGCACTCCGCAACGGCACTCTTCGACTTCGAGGACGTGCAGGTGTCAGGTGTTAAGTTCTCAAGAAGGTCTTCGGGTGGGGGCGTGCCCCCACTTTGGGCGTTCAGACTGTGAAGTGAGGTGTTTGGAGCGGGAGACGGGATTCGAACCCGCGACATCAACCTTGGCAAGGTTGCACTCTACCAGCTGAGTTACTCCCGCGCTGGATGCGTACCCGCTATTGTCGCCCCATCCTCGGGCGCCTGTCAATCCCCACTATAAAGTGTTTATAATCAATATCATACAGACACAAAAACTTTCTGAAGACGCAATCTATTTCTGTGTTACACTTCAATGCACGGTTGGAATGACGCCCAGCTCCGGACCGCTCGACGGCATCTCAACCACAAAACTGACCAGCTCAATCTCTTGATCGTTCCCACTTGTGGAAAACATGTGGAAAAACTGTGGGCCTTGTGTGCGCAGAGCGCACTTTTGAGGGACTGAACCGAGATGGACGACGCTTCTTCCAAAGCCTGGGAACTTGTCAAGGACCGCCTTGCCGCCGAACTGCCCTCGGAAAGCTATCAAAGTTGGTTTGCCCGCACCACGGCCCGGCGGGATTCTTCTGGCGATCTCCTGATACTCGTTCCCGATGCGCACACGAAAGAATGGATCGAGAAAGAATACTCCGACCGGGTCATAGCCGCGATCCGGACCCTCAAGCTTCCCTACACCACTGTGAGATACGTCGTCACCCAGAACGGCATCCCGGCTGCCGCGAGTTCCGGCTCCCCGCCGTCGTCCGGACCCGACCCGATGTTTGAAGATTCTCCCAACCGCCTCAACTACCGCTACACGTTCGACGATTTCGTGGTCGGCAGCTGCAACCAGTTCGCCCATGCGGCCGCCAAAGCCGTCACCGAACAACCCGCCCGGATCTACAATCCACTCTTCATCTACGGGGGAGTGGGGATGGGGAAGACCCACCTGATGCATGCCATCGCGCATGCAGTCCTTCAACGCTATCCGGAGACCCGCGTCGTCTCGACGACCGGAGAGCGGTTCATGCAACAGCTCGTCACCTCCATTCGAACGGATCGCATGGCGCTCTTCCACCAGCACTACCGGTCCGCCGACATTCTCCTTGTGGACGACGTCCATATCGTGGCCGGCAAGGAGCGAACCCAGGAAGAGTTCTTCCATACCTTCAACGAGCTATACGACCAGCACAAACAAATCGTCCTCTCGAGCGACTCCCCTCCCGACAAGACCCCGGGTCTGGCCGACCGCCTTCGCTCGCGCTTCCAATGGGGCCTGCTCGTTGACGTCCAACCGCCCGACCTCGAAACCAAGCTGGCGATCCTCGACAAGAAGGCTGATCAGGAGGGCATTCGTCTTCCCCCCGAAGTCCGCCTCTTCATCGCCATGAAGACAAAGTCAAACGTGCGGGAACTGGAAGGCGCCCTCATCCGCCTTCTCGCCTTCTCCTCGGTCACCGGCTCTCCCATCACCATGGACATGGCCAAGCAGACCTTGAAGCACCTGGGCCCGACCGATGGACGCAAAGCGACTCTGGAAATGATCATTAAAGCCGTCGCAGAGAGGTTCTCTCTGACCCCTGCCCAACTTCGCCTTAAGACGAACCAGAAGCGGATCTCCTACCCCCGCCAGATCGGAATGTACATCGCCAAAGAAACCACCATGCATTCGTTGCCCGAGATCGGCCGCGCCTTTGGAGGAAAACACCACACAACCGTACTTCATGCCATTCAGAAAATCGAGCGCGAACGGCAAACCAACCCCGATACCAACAAGCTCATCCAAGACATAATCGACTCATTATATTGACCTTATATGAATTCCCACAAGATGCCCTCCGATCGCCGGGCGGATTCCTGTGGATCCTCCTTCTGGGGTCCTTTTCCTCCACCGCCCTCACCTGCCGACTCACATCCACGCAAGACAAGAAGGCATTGCTTTTTGTATAATTTAGAGAGAAATCCACATATCCACAACCACCATGTATTCTGTTCTCTCTAGCAATCTCTTATCTCTGAACAGAACAACTGAGTCGTGGACTGGAGCCGTTGAACCATGGAATTCACTGTAGCCAAGAGCGATCTGGTTCGAGAGCTGGGTCTTTCCCAGGGTGTCGTTGAAAAGCGGACCACAATCCCGATTCTTTCAAACGTCCTCATCGAAGCCTCTCAGGACCGCGTCACCCTGACAGCAACGGACCTCGAACTTGGAGTCCGATGCAGCTGCCCCGCCAAGATCAAACGAAACGGGGCCGGGACCATTCCGGCAAAGAGGTTGCTGGATTATGTGCGTCTTCTTCCCGAGGCCGACCTCCACTTCAAGTTCCTCGACAATCAGTGGGTGAGCATCACGTGCGGTCGGTCGAAGACCCGGATCGCGGGAATGTCTCGCGACAGTTTTCCGGAACTGCCCGATCCTGTCGACCCTATCGCCACGGTGCCGGCGGCGGCGCTGCTGTCGCTGATTCAGCAGACGATCTTCTCCATCTCCCTTGAGGAATCCCGGTTCACGCTCAGTGGCGCACTCTTTGTTCTGAAGCCTGAATCAGCGGTTATGGTGTCCACTGACGGACACCGACTTGCCCTTGGTGAGCGGTCGATGCCTCTGGGGGCGGAGTCCGCCCACCGCGCCCTGCTGCCCCGCAAGGCTATGGTCGAACTTCAGAAGCTGCTCGCAGACGCGGCCGACGGGATGAACGTGCAATACGGCGCGACCGAAAATCACCTTTTCTTCCAGATTGGCGACCGTCTCCTGATCACCCGTAAACTCACGGGCAACTTCCCGGACTACGATCGTGTTCTCCCAAGGGATCATCCCAACTCGGTCCTTCTTCAACGTGACGAGTTCCGTTCGACGATCGAGCGCGTCGCCCAGTTTTCCGATGAGAGGTCGCACGCGGTCCGCATGAAAATCGAATCCGGGGAGATGAAAGTCTATTCCTCGCTTTCTGACACCGGCGAAACCGAGGAGAGTCTGCCGGTTGACTACAGCGGCGCCGCCGTGGAGATCGGCTTCAACGCACACTATGTGCTGGACTTCCTTCGCGCCACCACGGAAGGCACGGTCCGCTTCCTGTTCAAAGATGCCGCCAACGCCGGGGAGCTCCGTCCCGGCGGAGATGTCGACTACACGTACCGCTACATCATCATGCCCATGCGGATCTGATTCTCCGGCGGCATTCGGCGTCTCAACACCATTCTGAGAGGACTATGGCAGAAGTTTACGATTCTTCGAGCATCCGAGTTCTGGAAGGCCTGGAGGCGGTTCGCCTCCGGCCGGCGATGTACATCGGCTCCACGCGCGAGCAGGGTCTTCATCACTTGGTCTATGAAGTTGTCGACAACTCCGTGGACGAGGCCCTGGCCGGATTCTGTACTGAGATTTCCGTCATCATCCACATCGATAACTCGGTCACGGTGGTTGACAACGGCCGCGGCATCCCGGTCGACATCAAGGAAGAGTTCGGGGTGTCCGCCGCTGAGATCGTCCTCACCAAGCTCCACGCCGGGGGTAAGTTCGATTCCAACAGCTACAAGGTGTCCGGGGGCCTCCATGGAGTGGGGGTTTCCTGTGTGAACGCGCTGTCCGACAGTTTCAAGCTCGAGATCTGGCGCGACGGCTCCACATGGGAGCAGGAGTACGAGCGCGGCGTCCCGAAGGCGCCGCTGGCCCGCACCGGAAAAGCCGGCAGAAAGACCGGAACCAAGATCACGTTCCACCCAGACCCGTCGATCATGGAGGTGTCGGAGTTCAATTTCGACACCCTTGCCAACCGCCTGCGCGAACTCGCCTTTCTTAACAAGGGACTCGTCATCAAGTTAACTGATGAGCGTCAGGATCCTCCCAAGTCCCTCGAGTTTGAATTCCGGGGCGGCATAGCCGAATTCGTTCAACACCTGAACAAGGGAAAATCCGTTCTCCACGAGAAGCCCATCTACTTTGAGGGCCGCCGCGACCTGCCGAACGGCGGCCGCCTCGATATCGAGATCTCACTCCAGTACAACGACGAATACAACGACCGGATCTTCTCGTTTGCCAACAACATCAACACGGTTGACGGCGGCACGCACCTGTCCGGCTTTCGGTCGGCCCTGACGCGCACAATCAACGCCTACGGTCTCAGCTCTGGCCTCATCAAGGACAAGGAAAAGGAATCAGTAACAGGGGATGACGTCCGCGAAGGACTGACCGCCGTCGTCAGCGTGAAGCTGCCGCAGCCGCAGTTTGAAGGCCAGACGAAAGGGAAGCTCAACTCCGATGTCCAGGGGCACGTCGTCCAGCTTGTCAACGAGCGCCTGGGCGAGTACTTCGACAAGAACCCGGCCGTCATGAAGAAGATCGTCGCCAAGGCGATCGACGCAGCCCGGGCCCGGGAGGCGGCCCGGAAGGCCCGGGACCTAACACGGCGCAAAGGCGCGCTCGATTCCGGGGGCCTGCCCGGAAAGCTGGCCGATTGCCAGGAACGCGATCCCGAGCGCTGTGAACTGTTCCTGGTGGAAGGCGAATCCGCAGGCGGCACGGCGAAGTCCGGCCGCGACAGGCGCTACCAGGCGATCCTTCCGCTAAAAGGAAAAATACTCAACGTCGAAAAGGCCCGCTACGACAAGATGCTCAGCCACGACGAGATCCGGTCCATGATCACCGCGATCGGAACCGGCATCGGCAAGGACGATTTCGACGTTACCAAGCTGCGCTACGGCAAGATCATCATCATGACGGACGCCGACATCGACGGCTCGCATATCCGCACCCTTTTGCTCACCTTCTTTTTCCGCCACATGCAGGAGCTCATCGATCGGGGCCACGTCTTCGTGGCGCAGCCACCCCTCTACCGGATCAAAAAGGGAAAAAGCGAAAAATACATCAAGGACGACAAGGACTTCACCAAGGAGATCCTACGCCGCGCAACCGAGAACATCGCCGTCGAGTATGGGAATGGGAAAGCCCTGAAGCTCGAGGGTACCGAGATGCGCAACTTCCTGATCAGTCTTGACGAGTACGCCGGGGAAATCAAGCGCGTCGAGCGGATTCTCCGCGACGCCCGCGTGGTCGAGTTGCTGTGCAATCCGAACCTTGAACTCGACAGGAAAGAGCATTTCCAGAACAAGGAGAACCTCGAGAAGAACCTCATGGAGCCGCTCAAGGCCCTGAAGCTGAATCCGGCCTTGCAGGCGGACGAAGAGCACAGCGCCTGGCGGGTGGTCTATCACGACCAGACCAACGCTCCGCGCGAAATCAGCATCGAGCTGGCCGGCCGCCCCGAATACCGCCGCATGCGGGCGCGTTCGCGCCAGCTGGCGCAATACAACCAGCCGCCCTTCACCGTCATCAAGGACGAAAAGAACCGCCAGATTCAAGCCAACTGGCGGGATCTTCTCGCCTACGTCCGCAACGAAGGCATGAAAGACGCTCAAATTCAGCGCTACAAGGGGCTGGGCGAGATGAACGCCGAGCAGCTGTGGGAGACCACCATGAACGCGGAGAGCCGGACCCTCCTCAAGGTCGAAATGCGGGACTTGGTGGTCAGCGACCAGATCTTTTCGACGCTCATGGGCGAGGACGTCGAGAATCGCCGCAAGTTCATTGAAGAGAACGCGCTCGACGTTCGGAATCTGGACGTCTGACCACCCTGGTCCTCACGGGACTACGCCGCGGCCAGCTTGGTCGGCAACAACTCAGCGATCGAGCTCACCACCCGGGTGGGCTGAAAGGGATAATCCCGGATTGATTCCCGGGTTGTCGATCCGGTCAAGACCAGGATGCTGCGGAAGCTCAGGTCGGTCGCGCCCCGAATGTCGGTTTCCATCGTGTCGCCGATCATGATCACCTCGTCGGTGCTCAGCCCGATCCGCTTGCGCGCCGCCCGCATCATGAACGGATTCGGCTTGCCGACGTGATAGGCCCGACGCCCTGTCGCTGACTCGAGCAGCGCCACGATCGCTCCACACCCCGGCCTAGGACCCGAGTCGGTCGGACACCACGTGTCGCTGTTGGTCGAGATCAGGTGCGCGCCGTCGGCAATCAGCCGATGCGCCTGTTCCACCAGTTCGTAGTTGAGCACGCGCCCTTCGCCCACGATGACATAGTCGGGGCTGTCGCGGGTGATCGCGTATCCGGCTTCATGCAAGGCCTGCAACAGGCCCCCCTCGCCGATCACGAAAGCAGTGCCGTTCGGCCGCTGACGCTGGACGAACTCCCCGGTGGCCTGCGCCGACGTGTAGACGTGTTCCTCTGTTGTCTCGATATCGAACTTCTTCAACTTGACGACGACGTCGCGCGGCGTATATGTTGAGTTGTTCGTCAGGAACAAGTAGGGAATCTCATCCTCGATCAGGTACCGGATGAAATCCGCCGCGCCCGGAATCGCCTCCGAGCCGCGGTAGATAACACCATCCATATCAATCAAATATCCAAATCGGTTCATTCTGGCATTGACCTCCGAAGGTGGAATTTCCGATGCAGACACACGAAGGCTGTCTACAGGTTGACAGGGTGACGTCACAACCGTGTGACAGGCGGGACCGCTCCACCAGGAACGTGCTTTCAGTTTACCATGCCGCCAAGCGCAGGTGTCCCGAAGACGCCCGGAACGGCGGTCAGAACCGGTACAGCAACTCGAGATACCCGAACTGGCCGTTGCTGCCCCGGGGGTAGATGGCCTTGATTGCGGCCTTGCCTTGGGCATGCCCTATGTAGAGGCTCGCCGAAACGCGGGCGTTGATGCTCCAGTCGATACTGGTGTCGTACTGATTCGCCAGGCTCCGCGCGCCACCGCTGTTTCGCCCTACGTATCCGAAACTCCACGGTTGGAACGCTCCTCCCCCGAGGTACCAGAGGTCACGGGAGTTAGCCAGCCGCAGAGCGTGAAACTCAGCCCGGACGGTGACGGCCTTGTTCGGACGGAGCGTCAGCATCGCGAACCGGTCCTGATTGTTCATCATGTTGTAGAACGGAAACCGTGCGAATGGCCGAGGCGTCGGCAGCAGCTGGTGGAACGTGCCGTGCCTGCCGTCCGAAGGGTCCCCGTCGCCGGATCCATGGGCGAACCCAGCCGAAATCCAGGGGCGTAGGGCCGGCGCCACCCGGGGCTGCCATCCGGCTTCGGCGTTGAACGCAGTGGCGCGGTGATCCTGCGCGCCCCATCGTCCGAACTGGCCTGCGGCCCACATCACGACGTTCCACGGTCCCAGCGCCGAATCGACTTTGTGCAGGTAGTGCCCGCCGAATACGCCCACCCGGATGCTGTCCGTATCCGCCGTACGCGCGGCGCCCGGCCGGTTGTCGGTTTTCAACACACGCCGCCAGTCGTCATAAACGGCACCATACACGCGCCAGTCGCCCGCATGCCGGCCGGAACTCAACCCGCCACCCGCTGACCCATAGACAAAGCCGGTCTTAAGTTGCCCCCAACCGTCCGTTTGAAACACGCCCCGCGTTGCCACCGCTCCGACGGCGGTCCACGTAACCCTACCCTGCGTCGCCACAAAATGAGCCCCGTCGAAACTCCTTCCGACATGGGGCCACGTGAACGGACCGATCAGCCGCTGTGTGATGCGGGCCTGTTTGACCGCCGCCAGCGCCGGATCGGAGGGCGTCGTTTCGGATCCGTCCGACCACTCGAATCTCCCGACGCGCAGGCTAAGCCCCTTCCTACCGGCCAGATTCTTGAGCCGAACGAAGCCCTGCTTGGGAAACACCATGATCGCGTTGCGACGGTTTCTGTTTGCGGAGAAGTAGTTCCCGCCGAGGCCGAACTGCAACTGGGGCGCCGGCCCGATGGCGTCCTCCGGTAGCCCCAGCAGGAACGGAGCCGCCAGTTCCACCTGCCAATCCCAGGTCTCCCTGTTCTGGGAGAACGAAACCCGCAGGATATTGCCGCTGAAGGGATAAGTATCGTTGGCGGTGCCGTCAAACCAGTTCCACACCTCCAGACGGGAACGAAAGCTTCCGGAAACGGAAACGCCGCCGATCCTCCGGGTTGCGGGTGCGGAGGCAGGTTTGCCCGGGCCCGGCTGGGCCAGAGCCGCGGCAACGAAGGGGCCCCCTGAAACCAAACTCGCCGCAACAGCCAAGTTTCTGATTCGATTCATTTTCCAGACGCCTCCCGGGCCGTCTTCCCCGACCGCGCCGACCCCAGCATAGTGCGGTTGTTTCGCCGCTGCTGTGATCTTAGTCACCAGGGATCAGACTCCTGCTGGACTACCATGGAACTCATGAAGGAGTCGGGCGCCCTTACCCCGCATCTCGCCGGCGTCACCGTGGGAATCCTAATAGGTCTCGGCGTCTACACGTTCGGCTACGCCAACGGCGCATCGTACCTGACCGCGGACCCCGCGGCCTGCACCAACTGCCACGTCATGCGTCCGCAGTTTGAAGGCTGGCTCAAGGCGAGCCACCGCGCGGCCGCCGTTTGCGATGACTGCCACAGTCCCCCGAACGTGGTTCAGAAGTACCTGAACAAAGCGGTGAACGGATTCAACCATTCCCTGGCCTTCACTACAGGTCGTTACCCGGACGACATCCTGATCACAGAAAGGAACCACCGAGTGGCGAATGCGGCCTGCATGAAGTGCCATCTTGAAATCACGACCCCGATCCTCGCGCCCCGGCACGACGCCAGCGAGACGAGATGCACGAGTTGCCATCGGGATGTCGGCCACGCCCACTGAGGAAGGAGAAGCAAAGGAAAATGCCTGAATCGACCGGAAAAGCGAAGATCGCAGGGATCATCGCCACGACGGCGGTCCTCACCGCCGGCGTGGCCGCGCTGCTCGTCAACGTGTTTGAGCACAAGCAGGAGGCGCGACAGACATTCTTTCGGGTTGTCGACGTCAATGACGACACTGACGACCCGGCGCTGTGGGGGAAGAACTTCCCACTGCACTACGATGCCTACAAACGGACGGTCGATATGCAGCGGACACGCTACGGCGGCAGCGAAGCCCTCAAGCGCAACCCGACCGCCGCCGACCCGCGCGACAAGGTCAGCGCGGAGAAGATCGACGAGGACCCCCGGCTCAAACGCATGTGGCTTGGCTATCCGTTTTCGGTCGATTTCCGGGAAGAACGCGGGCACGCCTACATGTTGATCGACCAGCGCCACACCCGCCGCGTTCTCGAGTTCAAGCAGCCCGGAGCGTGCCTGAACTGCCACGCCTCCACCTACACGTTCATGAAACAGCTCGGCGCGGGCGACCTGACCGCCGGGTTCGAGAAAATGAACAAAATGCCGTACGTCGAGGCTACGAAGAATGTGAAGCATCCCGTCGCCTGCATTGACTGCCATGACGCGGCATCCATGGCGCTGCGCATCACTCGGCCGGCGTTCCTGGAGGGCATCCGCAACTGGAAGAAGTCCCAGAACGTCCCCAACTACGATCCAAACACCATGGCCACAGCGCAGGAGATGCGCACGTTCGTCTGCGCGCAATGTCACGTGGAATACTACTTCCAGGGAGATGACAAACGGCTCACGTTCCCCTGGCACAAGGGCCTCAAGGTCGACCAGATCTATGACTACTACGAGGAAGTGAAACACAAAGATTTCACGCACAAGGAGACCGGCGCGCCCGTGCTGAAGGCGCAGCATCCAGAGTTCGAAATTTTCAGCATGGGGATCCACGCGGCCTCCGGAGTCGCGTGCGCCGACTGCCATATGCCGTACAAGCGGGAGGGCGGCGCCAAGATCTCGGATCATCACGTGCGCAGTCCCATGCTGAACATCAACCGCGCCTGCCAGGGTTGTCACCGCTTCTCCGAGGACGAGATCAGGAACCGGGTCGAACTCATTCAAACCAGGTTCATCGAGTCGCGCAACCTTGCCATGAACGCCCTCATGGACCTCATCGAGGACATCCGACAGGCTCGTGACGCCGGCGCGACGGACAACCAGCTGCACGGCGCCTGGGCGGCGCAGCGAAAGGCCCAGTTCTTTATCGACTTCGTGGAGGCGGAAAACTCGGCGGGTTTCCATGCACCCGGCGAAGAGTTGAGAATCCTGACCCAGGCGCTCGACAGCATAAGGAAAGGCCAGATCGCCCTCCGCCAGGTCGCTCCGAAGCCCCGGGCGGCGAACACCGCCGGGCCCGCTCCGGGTCTCCGGCGTGGCGATTGATCGAACCCTGCAAGAAGGAGCCGCCGGGTCTCGCCTTTGACAGGGCGACTTTGGTATCGTCAGCCCATGAATCTGCCGCAACGAACCACCCGGAGGGCTTTCAGCCTGGCCCTCGCGGGCTCCGCCCATGCCGCGGACCCGCCTCTGAAGCCGCTCCGGATCGGCCTCGGCCCTGAGCAGACCATCGCCCGCGGCCTGCCGTGGCCATACTTGGTTCAACTTCGCGACGGGACGACGATCGTGCTTGGCCACGTCAGCTGGCCCAAGGGTGGGAAGCACCCGATCCATTACACGGCGGTCTCGCGCGACGGACGCAAGACGTGGCAGGAATGGAGACCCGCCGTTTCCCAGGGGCCGGGACCCATCACGGAAGGCACGGCGATCGAGCTTCGATCCGGGCCGCTTCTTGTCTTCAACGTGCACGCCGAACACACGGGCAACAAAGTGTTCGAAACCGAATACTGGATCAGCAGGGACTCCTACCGCACCCTGCAAGGACCCAGGAAGTTCCGCTTCGCGATACCGGACGCGGAAACCGAAGGCAAAGACGACCGGGGCGAACCCGTGTCCCGAATCTACTTCCGGCGCTCGATCGTCGAACTCGAGAGCGGCGACCTGCTGGCGTGCGCCTACGGGCGGTTCGAAACGGACAAATCTCCTGTCGAATACCTCGGCGCGATGACCAAGATGCGGTCGTTTCTGCTCCGGTCGGAGGATGGAGGCGCGGCATGGAAGTATGTCGCGACGATCGCCGCGGACCCCGTCGGCCAGGAGGGCGCGGCCGAGCCGGCGCTCCTCCGGCTGACGCGCGGGCCTCTCCGCGGCCGTCTCATTTGCGTGTTCCGGACGGGCCGCGAGAATCCAATCTACCAGTGTGAATCCGACGACCAAGGCCGAACCTGGACCCGGGCGTACCCGCTGTCATGGCAGTTCAGCCGGTTCGGCCGCCGGCGCGAGATCATCGGAACCGATCCGGATCTCGCCGAAATGACCGACGGCACGCTGGTGCTCTCCTACGGCCACAAGCCCGACTACGAGGATCATGGGAACTTTCTCGCGTTTTCGGTGGATCAAGGGCGGTCGTGGATTCAAGAGACGCGCCTGTCGTCGTCTGTCACGATGGCGTATACGGGAGTGCGCGAAACCGGTCCGGGTGAGCTTTTCGTCGTCTACACTGTCAGCGACCTCTTTGACTCGACCGATTACCGGGACGCCACGTTCACTACGGTGGGCCGGCGCGTGACGGTGCAGCCAAGATGAGGCGCGCCTGTCTGATGGCGGCGAGCGTCCTGTACGGGCAGGAGGCGTTTCTGCTTTCGCCAGTCGAGGCCGAACGTGTCACCGTCGCGCGGGGAGCCTATTTCCCCCGCCTGGTCCGGCTGCCGTCGGGAGAACTGCTGGCGTTCTTCAAGACCGGCGCGGCGCATATCGGCAAGGGAGGGAGGGCTTCGCTGTCGCGTTCGACCGACGGGGGGCGAACCTGGTCCGAGCCCGTGACGGTGTTCGATCGTCCGCAGGCGGACGATGGCATTGTCGCGAGTGGAACGGGCCGCGCCGGGCTGGCGTTCGCGGCGGCGGTATCTTACACGTGGACCGGCGAGCGCTACACCACCGACGGCTGGAGGGCCACCACTTGGTTCCTCCGATCGGGGGACCAGGGTCGGTCGTGGAGCGAACCTGTCCGGGTCGAGACGAAGCCGCTCGATTGGGCCTACCCGTTCGGCCACATTCTTGAGGAGAGCGACGGGACCCTCCTGCTGACCGGGTACGGAGGCGCGCTTCCGAGGAATGACGGCGGCGTGACAACGTCTTTTCTTATGCGGTCCCGGGATGGCGGCAAGACATGGGGCGGGTTTACGGAGATCGCCCGCGGGTTCAACGAAGTCACGGCGATCCGGCGGCAGGACGGATCACTGCTGGCGATGATGCGGTCGGCGGAGGGAGGATATCTCGCGTCCTCGATCAGCCGTGACGGGCGCACATGGACGCCGCCGCGGCGTGTGACGGAAGACCGCGAACACCCCGCGGACCTGTTGCGGCTCGCCAACGGAGACCTTCTACTTACGTTCGGACAGAGGAACAAACCGTACGGAGTGCAGGCCATGCGAAGCCGCGACGATGGCGTGACCTGGGACCGCACGTCGCGAGTGCTGCTCGCCTGGGACGGGAACCATTCCGACATCGGCTATCCGGTGACGGTTCAGATGAGCGGCGGCAGGCTGGCGACAATCTACTATGTGGTCTACGGCGAACGCGACCCGGAGGGGCTCAAGGGTATCGCCCCGGGGAACGCATTCACGAAGGTGGTGCTGTGGCAGCCGCCCTGGCGCTGATCGCCGTTCTGGGCGCCATGACGCACGCCTGGGGCCAACCGGCTGGCGAGCAGGAGGCGATGGCGCAGGCACGGCGGGCGTACGACTTGGCGCGGGCGGGAAGGTTAGATGAGGCCGTCGAAGCTCTCCAGGTGGCGGTGCGGCTGGCGCCGGGGAACCCGCTGTACCGGTCGGCGCTGGGCGGAGTCTACGAGAAGCGGGGACACCTCGAGCAGGCGCGGGGCGCCTTGGCCGAGGCGCTGCGGCTGGACCCGGGAAATCCTCAATTCGCTGAGCGGCTGGAGGCCGTGTCACTCGAATGGGGCGCGCAACTGGCCCGCGAGCGCCGCTTTCGGGCCGGCCTGGCCCTGGCCAGGGACACGGCGGCGCGATTTCCGCAGTCGGCGCGGGCCCACCTGATGCTCGGGCTGTTCTGCGCACGGAACCAGCAGAACGTGGCGGCGGCGGCGGCCTACCGCCGCGCTCTCGACCTGGATCCGGAGTCGGCGGATGCGAGCGTCGGGTTGGGGATTGCCCAGTCGGCGGCGGGGATGGCCCGGGAGGCCGCGGAGACATTCGAGGCGGGGCTGAAGAAGTTCCCGCAGGACCCGATGCACCGGCAGGCATATGGGGTCCACCTGGTCAAGATGGCCGAGGCCGGCTCGGCCGCCGCCCGGGCGCGAGCGGTAGAGATGCTCGAAGAGGCGCTGGCGATGGACCCAGGCCTGGCGGAGGCGCACTACCAGTTGGGAAATCTGGCGCTGGCCGCGAGCGACGCGGCGGCCGCCGAGGCCCGGTTCGCCCTGGCGGCGCGGAACGGCCTCGACGACGCGCGGTTGCACTGGGCCTGGTCGCGGGCGTTGCGGCGGCTCGGCCGCGAAGCGGAGGCCGCCCGACATATCGAGTTGTTCCGGGCGAGAAAGGCGGCGGAGCAGTGAGAGCCGCGCTCCTCAGTCTGCTGGTCGCCGTGCAGCCGTTGCCGCCGCTGTTTCGCGATATCACCGCGGGGGCGGGCATCACGTGGCGGCACTGGAACGGCCTGTCGCCGGACCGGTTCCTTGTCGAATCAACCGCGGGCGGCGTCGCTTTCCTCGATTTCGACAATGACGGGCTGCAAGACCTGTTCCTCGTCAACGGAGGCGAGACGCCGCGGGGCCGCTCCCGCCTTCCGGTGCGGCACGCGCTGTACCGCAACCTCGGCTCGCGCCGGTTCACCGATGTGGCGGCGCGGGCCGGCGTGGCGAAGACGGCGTTCTACGGAATGGGAGCCGCGGCGGCGGACTTCGACAATGACGGAGATACGGATCTCTACATCTCCGGATTTCCGTCCGGCGCGTTGTACCGGAACAACGGCGACGGGACGTTTTCTGACATCACGGCCGCCGCGGGGGTCGCCAACGCCGGCGAATGGGGTTCGTCAGCGGCGTGGTTTGACTACGACAACGACGGCCGTCTTGACCTGTTCATCGCCAACTACGCCGAATTCTCCTTCGAGAGAAAGATGACCTGCGAGTTTGACGGGAAGCCGGCCTACTGCGCGCAGACGGCTTACCCGGGCCGCCCGGCGCGGCTCTACCGCAACGAGGGCGGCGGGCGCTTCGCGGACGTGAGCGGGCCGTCGGGGATCGCGTTGTCGCCGGGGCGCGCGCTGGGCGTGGTCGCGGTCGACTACGACGACGACGGCCGCCAGGATCTGTTCGTTGCCCGCGACGCCTCGCCGAATCTGCTGCTGCACAATCGCGGCGATGGCACGTTCGAGGACCGGGGCCTCGAGGCGGAGGTGGCCTACAACGCCGACGGTGTGGCTCGCGCCGGCATGGGCGTCGACGCGGGCGACGTGGACGGGGACGGCAGGCCCGACTTCGCCGTTTCGAACTTCGACACGGAATACCACGCCCTGTATCTGAATCCCGGCCGGCTGCCGTTCCGCGAGGCCACGGTCGAGTCGCGGCTGGCCGAGCATTCACGGCAGTACGTCGGCTGGGGATTGCGCCTGTTCGACTACGACAATGACGGCGACATCGACCTGCTGGTCGTCAACGGGCACCTGCACGAGGCGATTGCGATGTCGAACCGGTCCGTTTCCTACCGCGAGCCTCCGCTGCTGCTGGCCAACGACGGTAAGGCTCGGTTCACCAGGATTGACGGGGGGCCGGTGTTTCGCGGGGCGTATCTCGGCCGCGGCATGGCGACAGGCGATATCGACAACGACGGAGCGGTGGACGCAGCATTCGTCTCGTTGAATGAAGCGCCGGTGCTGCTTCGAAACGAAGCCGCCGCAGGGCGCCGCTGGGTGGGAGTGAAACTGAAGGGCGCCACGTCCAACCGGGATGGGATCGGCGCGCGGATGCGGATGACGGTGGGCGTGCGAACCCTCACCCGATGGGTGACGGGCGGCGGCAGTTTTCTCGCCTCGAATGACCGGCGGGTCGTGTTCGGGCTGGGTGGCGAGGGCACGCCGGCGGCACTGGAAATCCGTTGGCCCTCGGGGCGCGTGCAGCGGGTGGAGGGCCTCGTGCCGGGCCGGTACCACGAAGTCGCTGAGCCCGGTGAGTGACGTCCGATCTGTCCGGCTACCGCATGTGTTTCGACGCGAAGGCGATGAACTGCTCCCAGTCGTAGACCGTGACGTCATGCTTGCCGGCGCGGATGTGATAGCCGATTCGGGTGTGAACCGGCTGGTGGATCCCGGGCCATTCCCTGGCGCCCATGCCGTCCGTGCCGAGCAGGCGGTAGACCGGGTCCGCGGCCCGGGCGGCAAGAAACTCGCCGCGCGGGTCAGCCCACTCGTCCTGCTGGGCGCTGGCGACATAGACGGGCCGCGGCGCGATCAGCGCGATCAGCATGTGCTGGTCGACCGGGAGCGATGCCACAGAGTGATTGAATTTCTTGAAGTTTGCGTTGAACCAGTGGGGAAACGACGTATTAATCCGCTCGACCGTCTCGCCGAAGTTGCGGCGCGCCAGCGCGGCGCCGCCCTCGCCGGAGTTGTTCGAGATCACCAGTGCGAAGCGCTCGTCCACCGCTCCGGCCCACAACGCGGTCTTTCCCAACCGCGAGTGGCCAAGAACGGCGACGCGCCTGCCGTCCACCTGCCGGTCCTTTTGGAGATAGTCGAGCGCGCGGCTCAATCCGAACGCCCAGGCGCCGATGGCGTTCCACGACTCCTCGGCGGGAACGCCGGGATTGGGAAGGTGGGGAAGGATCGAATCCGGGCGGCCATCCTTGTGGTCGGGAAAGAGGTCGCCGTAGTACGCCGTCGCGAGGCCATAGCCCTTTGAGAGGATCAGCTCGACCGGCCATCGCGAGGATTCGACGCCGCGGGAGGCTTCCGTGGCGCGATTGTTGACCACGGCGCCGTCGCGGGAGGGACGCATCCATGCCGTGGAGAGCGGAATGCCAGGATCCTTATGAACGGCGTGGTTGCCGTTGAAGTTGAGGCCGAGGAACACCGGGACGGGCGCCTTGGCATTCGCAGGCACATAGAGGAGCAGGTGCATCGGCGGAGAAGGCCGCTTGCCGGCCGGCCAGATCGTGACGAGCCGCCGGATTGCCTGGCCGCCGAGCGCGGTGCGATCCGTTGAGACGACTTCGTACTCGAGCTTCGCCGGCGGTGGTGCACTGCGGCCGTAGACGTTGGCCTCAAACAGGCGCAGGATCTCGGGCCGCCGCACGTCGCGCCATTGGCCGGGGGTCGTGATCCTCTGTCCGCTGCTGGTGACCAGGGGATCCGGGAGGGAGTAGGCGCCGACTTTGGATTCGTCATAGTTGGCCCCGGGCTGCTGTGCCCGGGCGCCGAGAGAGAGAGCGAGAAGCAGGACGGGAAGCATGGGCTCCCCACCAGTCTGACACTTCCGCGGGCAGGACAGAACGGGTGGACCCGGAGCCGGCCGCCCGGTGCGGTATAAGTAGACCTGACATGTTTGCCGCTCTTGTTGCCGCGAGCCTTCTGCCGAACACGACCGCGTGGGAGTTTCCCGCCGACATCGCCGCCGAGCAGTATGCCGAACTGCGCGCCTTCTACGAGAAGCGGATCGCGCTTGGTCCCTCGCGCCCGGGCACGCGCGAAGATCTTCGCCGCATCATCGGCGCCGTGGACAAGCTGCTGCCGCCGCAGCCGCGGTTCACGCCGCTCGGACAAGCCGGGGGAATGCGGGTTTCTCTCGTCGACTGGCCCATCTCGCGAATCGGCAGCATCGGACCCACGATGGGCTTTTCCGGCGCGCTGATTCGCGCATACGGGTTGCTTTGGGAGCCCGTTGGCGCCGGACCGTTTCCGGCGCTCGTGGCGATCGCCGACGCCGATCAACCCGCCTCGGCGATCGCGCCGCGACCCGGGCATGTCACGTTCGCGCCCGTTTTTGTCCGGCGGCGCTCCTTTGGGCAGGTGTGGCTCGAAGACCGCCAGTGGCTGATGCGGCTCGCCTACCAGACGGGCCGGCACATCATCGGAAGCGAGGTCCTGCAAGCCTCCTCGGCGGCGGATTTTCTGCTGACGCGCGCCAACGTCGACCGCGCGAGGCTCACCATCGCCGGACACGGCCAGGGCGGGCTTACGGCCACCTTCGCGGCGGCGCTCGACGACCGGTTCACGGCGGTCGAATCCGAAGGCTACCTGGACGACCCGACCGCCGACTGGGACCTGCCAGAAGACCGCATCCTGTGGACCTTCCGCAACTACTTCCGGAACTCCGACGTGGCGCGGCTGGTTTCGCCCCGCCAGATCGTCCGCGCACAACTGGCCACGCAGAGCTGGCGGATGGATCCCGACACGGAAGCGCGCATCGCGGTGGAACAGTTCCGCCAGTGGGAGGCTTTTTATCGCAACGCCGCGCTCGAGAGCGAACGGATCCGCGAATCGCGCTGGAAGCCCGACTATTCGAGCCCGGAGGCCTATACGCGGTCCCTGGCGGACAAGCGGGAGGCCTATTTGGACATGATCGGACGGTATCCGGCCGCCGCCGGTCCGCTCGAGGCGCGCAGCGTCCAGGTCTATGACGACCCGGGGTTCACCGGACACCGGCTCCGGATCCGCGTCTACGACGGGGTCCACGCCTACGGCATTCTTTTGACGCCCAAAGGTCTCCGCGCGGGCGAGCGCCGGCCGGTGGTGTTTGTGCAACACGGGCTCGGCGGAAAGCCGGAGGACGCGCTGGGCGTCACGGCAAACCCCCGCGCCGACGACGTGTATTCGAAGTTCGGGCTTCGCCTGGCCGAGCGGGGCTACATCGTCTTCGCGCCGATGATCGCCACGCAGGACAACGTGGAGCGCACGAGGCTCATCCGCCGCTGCCACTGGGTCGGAATGATCCCCGCCGGAATGGACGCGCGCAAGTTCGGCCGGGTAGTGGATTACCTGGAGACACTTCCCTACGTTGACAAGGCCCGCATCGCCTTCTACGGGCTCTCCTACGGCGGCTACACGGCGTTATGGACCGGTCCCGCCGAAACCCGCTTCCGGGCCGTGATCTCGAGCGGCCATTTCAATGACTGGGCCGTGAAGACCACGGACCTGACGCAGGGCACCGCCTTTCCGCACTACTTCAACGTTCTCGACCAGTACAATTTCGGGATGCTGAACGGGTTCAATCATTCGGACCTGGCGTCGCTGATCGCGCCGCGCGCCTTCATGGTGGAGATGGGAGACAGGGACGGCGTGATCGTCGAGCCGCGCTCTCTCGTAGAGCGCGAGATCGCCCGCACGCTCGAGATCTACCGGCGACTCGGAATTCCCCGGCTCGGCCGCGTAGCGCGGTTTGACGGTCCGCACAAGATCGACGGCCGGGAAGCCTACCCGTTCCTCGATGAAGTCCTCGAATGGAGGCCGAACCGATGACGCGCCGCGAGTTTCTCCCGGCCCTGGCGGCGCCCGCCATGCCCGCGCAGACGCCGCGGCGCGCCCAGATCGCCATTACGCTCGACCTCGAGATGAGCCGCAACTTTCCCACCTGGGAGACCACGCACTGGGATTACGAGAAAGGAAACCTGGACGCGGCCTCCAGGAACTACTCGGCGGCGGTGGCCCGCCGTGTGAAGTCCCGTGGCGGCGTCATACACTGCTTTGCTGTGGGGCGGGTGTTCGAACAGGAAGATGTAGGGTGGCTGAAGGAGATCGCCGCCGCCGGGCACAAGATCGGCAACCACACTTACGATCACGTCTATGTGCTGGCGCGTGAAACCAGGGAGTTGCAGTTTCGCTTCCAACGCGCACCATGGCTGCTGCGGGGCATGTCCGCCGAGGAGGCCATCGTCGACAACATCCGCCTGGCGACGGCGGCGATGAAGACGCGTCTCGGAATCGAGCCCGCCGGGTTCCGAACGCCCGGAGGCTTCGCGGAAGGACTTTCCGCACGGGGCGACGTCCAGCGCCTGCTGCTCAAGGAAGGGTACCGGTGGGTTAGTGCGAAGTACGCCCGTCACCCGGTCGATGATCCGCGCGACGCCTATATGCCCGCGGTGATGAAGGCGTCGCAGCCGTTCCGCTATGCCGAGACCGGACTGCTCGAGATCCCGATGAGCCCGGTGAGCGACATCAACGCGTTCCGCTCGGGACGCTGGACGCTCGACCGTTTCCTCACGGCGGTCCGCCGGGGGGTGGAGTGGACGATCGAGAACGGAGCGGTGTACGATCTGCTCACGCATCCTTCCTGCATCGGCGTGGTGGACCCGGGGATGAAAACGTTCGACCTCATCTGCGACCTGGTGGACCAGTCGCGCGGCCGGGCGGTGATCGCCGATCTTGACGCCATCGCGGACGCACATCCACGGCCGCTGTAGTTACGCGGGCGCGGACGGAGGAATCCGGGCCTCGTCATTGCTAACCTGTTAAGAGTACCCGATGGAACTCACTCCTCTCTCGCGCAAGCGAGCCACCGATGAGGTGTATGAAGCCATGCGGCAGGCGATTCTTTCCCGCACGTTCCTCCCCGGCGAGCGGCTCAACGTAGAGGAGATCGCGACGAAGCTGGGCGTCAGCCTTACGCCGATCCGCCACGCGCTTCAGCAGCTGGCGACCGAGGGCCTGGTGGATATTCAGCCCCGCAGCGGAACTTACGTGGCCAACCTGTCGCCGCGGGACTTGGAGGAAACGTTCGACATCCGGTGCGCCCTTGAGTGCCTGGCGGCGGAAAAGGCGGCCGAACGCGGAGACCCGGCGGTCACGGCGCGCCTTCGGGAACTGTTGTCCGATCTGGCTCGTCCTCTTGAAACGGCGGAGGACCGGCAGCGGCACGAGGAATCGAACCTCGAGTTCCATCGCGTGATCGTCGGGGCGGCGGGCAGCCGGAAGCTGGCCGAGATGTACGAGTCCCTGAATGCGCATATCCAGATCGCCCGGGTCCACCGCTCGGAAGAGGACTGGCCGGGCCGGCTGGCCGAGGAGCAGCGGGAGCACGAGGCGATCGTCGCGGCGCTGGAAGCGCGCGACATCCCGGCGCTCACGGCGAGTGTCCGGGCGCACATTCTGCGGGCCCGCGACGCACTCGTGGCCAAGCTCGCGGCCGGGCCTGCGGGGTCCTGATCAGGGACCAATGGGGTGTTGATGGCTGATTCCCCCGCTCTGCTCCTCTCCAATCCGCCTGCGCGATGCTCCTCCACCCGAGGCTATTGTACGCGGGAAGCCGTGGCCCGCGTCATCTCAAGTGAGCCGACCAGCTCTTTCCCATTGATCGGCGGCTTGTTCGAGCAGCACACTACCGTCGATAAACGCGGACATGCCCATCTGGCGAGTGACGATCACGTCGCGTCCGGCGACGGCTTTTCCGGCCGGTGACGGCAAATTACACGTTCAGGCCCCGACCCACGCGAATCAATATGACCCTTGGCCGCCTGCCCGTGTCCCGCCACTTACTTTGATAGTCCGGTTATCGTCCTTACGATGTAACGTGGAGCGTTCATCGCGATACAGCGCTTGCGGGGGGGGGGAGGGTGTCTCCACCACCGGGCGACGTGACTAACCGGTCGTGCTTTCCGTTCGGCCTTGGCGATACTCGCTTCCGGGCGTGATCTCTCGCTCAGGTGGCTGTCATGGAAGCCTCCGTACACTCCTCTGTCGGCCCCGCCGCGGCGTCGCCAATGACAACGATTTTCTCTATCTGCGTCTGACTCAGTTCACTGCCCGCTTTCCGGCGTGACAGAACCGCTGAACCACCGCATGGCTTCGCCATCGGCTTGGTCCGTGAGTTTGTACTGGTCTATACTTAGCTGTTACTTAGTTTGCTGATTTATGAAATTCTGGATGCTTCCATCGGAACAAAGCATTGGCTCGCCTTTGCCAAAACTCGACTTTGCCCTGCTCATGTTACACTGCCAATCGGCTTGAATGAAACTCATGAAAACTCTCCTTACGACGAAACCTTCGCCCTTCCACAGGCTCACTCGTTTGGGTCTGATCCTGGGGTTGACGGCTCCGTTGCTCGCGCAGCGCGTATACCGCTTCCATGAAGCAGGGGGACCGCAGCCGATGATGGTGGCGGCGTCCGAGATCGCGGTGACAGGCAGGCCAGGGACAGCGGAGCGCGCACTTCTCAACACCATCGGCCGGTACGCGTCGGGAGCATCCATCCTCGAAAAGTGGGACCGGCAGTATCTGGTTTTCGTTCCTCCACCTGCGAATCCGCTGGCCCTGGCGCAGCGAACCTCCCGGCTGGCGACGGAGCCGGATATCGCGGAAGTGGCGCCGGTGCTCTACCCGGTCCAGCCCGCGCCGCGGCTCAAATCCGGCGAGCCATTTCCCATCGACGCCAGGCAATGGAGGCTGGCCGGAATGCGGATCGTGACTCGAAGCGTGCTCGTTCGCCTTCCCGACCTGACCGTCGCGGCCGGCCTCCGGCTGACCACGGGGGCTGCATCCGTCGCTCCGGCCGGGACGGATGATTGGTGGTTGTTTGAGTACGCCAGTCCGGCTGATGCGCTCGACGCCGCGATTTTTATGGCGGAAACCGAGAAGCGCGATTGCACGCCGGTCTTCGCCCGCCTCGGCGCACGCAAGGCCGGACCCTCCGCACTGACTCCGAACGATACATTGTTCGGTTCTCAGTGGCACCTGAACAGCCCGGCCCACGGCATCAACGTCACCGCAACCTGGGACACCCTCACGGGCGCCGGACGCAACGTCACTGTGATCGACGGCGGCATCCAGATCACCCATCCCGACATTTCCCCCAACGCGTTTCCGATCTCTTCTGGGAACCATTTCGATTTCGTCGGCAACGATCCCGACCCCAGTCCCATGTTGGCGAACGATTCTCACGGAACGAGCGCCGCCGGTCTGGCGCTGGCGAGAGGTAACAACGGCATAGGCGTCGCCGGGGTGGCGTTCCTCGCCAACCTGCTGGCGATCCGCCTTTTGGACGGGCCCAAGACGGACGCGCAGGAACAGGCCGCCTTTACCTGGAGACCCGCTTTGACCGAAGTCTCATCGAATAGCTGGGGCGCTCCGGATCCCGTGTTTCTGGCCGGGCCCGGCCCGCTCGCGCTGGCCGGGCTGCAATCCGCAACCGCGACCGGCCGGGGAGGGCGCGGTGTCTTCTTTGTATTCGCCGCGGGCAATGGCGCGGGCCTTGTGTACGATTCGCGTTTGTACAATGATGATTCCAACTACGATGGTTGGGCGAACTCCCGGTTTGTGACCGCGGTGGGCGCCGTCACCGATGGAGGTCTCCGGGCCTACTACAGTGAGAATGGCGCTAACGTGGCCATTTCCGCTCCGTCGAGCGGCGGTGTGGCCGGCTTGACGACGACGGATCTCGTGGGGACCGCCGGTGACTCGGGCAGCGACTACACGAACACGTTCGGAGGGACTTCCGGAGCGACCCCGATCGTCGCCGGCGCGGCCGCTCTCATCATTCAGTCGAATCCGAACCTCGGCTGGCGCGACATCAAGGAGATACTCATGCGTTCGGCCAGCCGCGGCAATCTCATCGGAGGCGACCCGTTCGTGACCAATGGTGGCGGCATTCCATTCAGCCATTCCTTTGGCGCGGGCGGGGTCAATGTCGGCGCCGCGGTCGCGATGGCCCGCACCTGGACGAATCTGCCGCCGGAAACCTCCATCTCGCTGGCCCAGAACGGCATCAACATCCCGGTGCCCGACAACAACGCCAACGGAGTGGTGCGGTCCTTTGATTTCAGCGGCCAACAGGACCTGCGTGTCGAGACGGTTGAGTTGACCGTGACGGTCACGCATCCCCATCGAGGCCATCTGCGTTTCATCATCGTCTCCCCGTCGGGGATGCAGAGCGTCGTCCAGCATCGTTTCGCCGACGACGGCGACAACTTCGTCAACTGGACCTTCACGTCCGTGCGCCACTGGGGAGAACACAGCGCCGGAACGTGGACAGTCCGTGTGGCAGATGTGGAGCCGCTCGATGTGGGCGTGCTCAACTCTGTGAGCCTTCGCATCTGGGGCGCCCCGTTTGCCCCCGTCCTCGGCGCGCCCACTATCAACAGCCCGTCTCCGGGCCAGACGATCAACGTGTCCGGCGTGACCTTCAACTGGAACGCGGTTTCCGGCGCGAGCGGATACGACCTGCGGATCGTTTCCGGCAGTCAAACCATCTTCATCGGCACGCTGTCGGGAAACACGTCCACCACAACGCTGGTCAGCCTGCCCGCCGGGACGTTCACGTTCCAGGTTCGAGCCTGCAACAACGGCTTCGCCGACGCCAATTGCGGCCCGTTCGCTTCACGGCAGTTCAACGTCTCTCTCACTCCTCCTGCACAAGCACCGGTCATATCCGCACCCACTCCGAACCAGGTCTTCACAATCTCGACTCAGACCTTCCGGTGGAGTTCGGTGACGGGAGCGGAGCGGTACGAGGTCCTGCTGACGAACGCCGCCGCAGGGAATACCACGGAGTTGCGCATGACTACCCCGCAGACTTCGACGACGTTCTCCATGCGCGGGTCGACCCGCTATGAATTGAAGGTGCGAGCCTGCTCGGTTGCATGCGGACCCTGGTCGGCGATCGTCCCCTTCGCGGTGAACCTGCCCCCGGTTCCGACCGCCGCGCCGACCATCACTTCGCACAACATCGCGGGCGGAAACTCACTCACGGTCACCTGGTCCGCCGTCGCCAACGCCGACCTTTATGTCGTGCAGGTCGTCCAGCCGAACACAGGTCCCGGCGGCGGCGCGCTGACCGTCGCCTCCATCCGCACCAGTGCGTTGACGGTGAACCTGGCGGTTCCCGCCGGGCCGGCCGTGATTATCGTCGCCGCCTGCAACGGCAACGGCTGTGGGCCGAACTCACCGCAAGTCAACATAAACCCGCCGGGGCCCAATCCGAACGCCCCCATTCTCGGCTCGCCGATCAATGGGACGGTCGTCGACGGACCCGTCGTCCTGCTGGCCTGGAGCCGAGTGCCGGGAGACAATGGCAGCAACACGCCCTATCGTGTTTTTGCGCTCGACTTCTCGCGCGACGCGACGGCGCTCGACGTGCGGACCACCGGCAACTTTCACGGCGCCTATTTCGTCTCCGAAGGCACCCGTTACGATGCGCTCGTCTTCTCCAACCCCGGAACGGGCAGCCAACAGCAAGGCCCGGCCGTGGGGTTCAACGTTCGAGGACTGAGTTCGACGGCGCCGACCATGGTTTCACCGCAGCACCAGAGCACGCTTCCGCAGGGCAACATCACTCTGGGCTGGACACCCGTTTTCGGCGCAACGCTGTATGAATACTATGTCGGCGTGCCCGGCAGCCAGCAGCCGACGGTGCGGGGCGTCACACCGGGACTGCTCGTGCAGGTGCCGCTGAGGGTGCAGTCCGGCGGGTCCACCATTTACGATGGCATCGTCCGGGCCTGTCCAGCGGGCTCGGTCTGCACATTCGGCTCGGACGCGGGCTGGGGTCCGTGGTCCAACATAGCCGGCCCGGGCGTCACCAAATTCACGATCACACCATAGCTGCCTCGCACCGCGGAGGGGCGCCCATCGTCGGCGGGAACGCCGGGCCGGATCAGTCCGGCTCCGCGAGATAGCGGGCGAGCGCCGCCGAGATCGGCTGGCCGGTGTTCATCTCGTAGTAGCTGTACGCCGGACTCGGATTGACTTCGAAGCAGTAGACAGCCCCCTCGGGTGTAATTTTCAGGTCGATTCCGGCGAAATCGAGATCGAGCGCCGACGCCAGCTTTAAGCAGCGGGTGGCCAGCTCACCCGGCAATGTGTCGGCCTCCAGGCTCGCGGCGTCGCCCGTCTGCTTGCGGGCATAGCGGTAGTCGGTGGCGTCGCTCCGGATCGCAGTCGCGAACACATCGCCGCCGACGGTGTGAACGCGGACGTTCCGGCCTTCAACGAACTCCTGAAACTGCACCGGGCACCAGCGGATCTGGTCCAGGCGGGCCATGTCCTCCTCATTGAGTGTCTGGACGATCGACCGCGTCCCGCTGATGGATTTGTAGATCACCTTCCTGTGGACAGCCAGGAACTGTCGCACCATCTCCGGATCGCTGGTTACCAGCGTTTCCGGCGTCCGGAATCCATGTTGCCGGATCAACTGGGCCTGGTATGGTTTCGAGAAATTGGAACCCATCGGCCCGGTCCGGTTCACGACCCGGGCGGGAGCGATCTCGAGCCAACGAATCAGCGTGTCGTGGAGAGACCGGCACCATTTCCGCTTCGGTGACCCCGCTGGCTCGTTCTTCACTTCGGGCAGGTTGTTGTCGTCCATGAGCCGCGTGTAGACCGCGGTGAACTCCTCGAGCGGATAGACCTCGCGGCCGATCCTCAGTTCGCCGTACACCAGTCCGTCAGCCACTTCGAACTGCATGTCCATGTCGGCGAACCGGCGCTGATGGAAAAAGACGTATGGCTGGCCGGAAGCATCAAGCCGGCTCCGCACCAGCTCCATCGGGCTCTCCGACGGGATGCCGCTCAACAGGATCATTCCAGGTCTCCCTTCAACACCGCCGCCAGCGTGTCGAGGAACCGGGCGCCGCCGGAACGAAAGTCCGGTTGCGGCGAAGCGCCGGCGAAAGTCCATGAACCGGCGGGTCCCGCCACGAAGTCGACGCCGAGCAGCGCGGTTTGCGCCAGCGCAGCCAGCCGCGTGCACGCCTCGGCCACTTCCCCCGGGGCCGCGCCGCACGCCTGGCGGCCGGCCACGAACACGGTTCGGCGCGGAAGCGAAGGCGGCGCCAGCGCCATAACCGGGTCCTGTCCGGCGCGCTGGCGGAAAGGCCAGGCCGTCAAGCCCGCGCGCCCGGCCAGCACGGCCCATTCGGAGGGATGGCGCCACGAACCCGCCATGCCCTGGGCGGTGGGCCGGTTGAGGACGGGGCAGTCGAGTCCATGCAGGCAACTCATCACAAGCGCGGTGACTTCCATCTGTGCGTACTGACGGTCCTCCGGCCGGCCCGGGGCGAACAGGTCGGCGGAGAGAAAGCTGATGCGGTTGAGCACCCCGCCGACTCCCGTGCTCGAGAGAAGCCGGTCTCGATGAAACAGGACCGACGTGCGGGCGCCTTCGCCGCCCACTCGATGCTCCCAGCGGAGGCTGGATGCAAGCATTCTGGGCGTGATGAACACAGGGTCGAGTCCCCGCTCCTGAAGGCCGCGGTGAGCCCACAGCGCCGCGGCGTCGCCGGAATCGGCCAGAACGAAAAACATCCGCAGGACCTCCTACTGTCGCCTCGTTGAAACGGGGGCGGGCCGCCCCGAGACGGCCCGCTCCGCTCTTGCGCCGCCTAGGCGTCGGTCAGCTTCTCCATGACGTCTTTGTCGTCCTTGGAGTTCTTGGCGTCGGCCGACTCCTTGTCGAACTCGGCGCCGAGATCGGATAGATCCTCCTCACCCGTCAGCGCGCCCTGCGAAAGGTCAGGGCGCAGCCCGGCGCCGATGAAGTGCGCGAAGGCTGATTCGATCGCCGCCAGGCGGTCCTCGACGCTCGCCGATCCGGCCGAGGTCGGAGGCGGCGGGCCGCCTTCGAACTCTTTGCCCTCCTTGCCTCCTTCCTTGATCTCTTTGGGCTCCTTGCCAAGGTCTTTGCCTGCTTCCTTGAGTTCCTTGCCGGTCTCCTTGATCTCCTTGACCTCTTTGGATTCCTTCTGCTGGTCCTTCTGATCTTTCTGGTCCTTGGTGTCGTTCTTCTCCTTTTCCTTTTCGAGCTTTTCCGGTTTCTCCTGCTTCTCGATCTTGAGTTCCTTCTGCTCGTTCTTCTCGATCTTGAGCTCTTTCTCGGGCTTGACCTTGACGACCAGGCGCCGGTAGCAGAACCGCACGAGAAGCGTTTCATCCTGCGGACACCGGATGACGACGCGTCGGATGCCAGCCGCGTTGAGCACATAGGACCGCAGCTGTCCAGCCGGCCCCATGTTCGTGCTGGCCACCACCTGGTTGCTGGCGTTCAGCGCCTGGATGACGCCGGGCTGGGCGAAGTGGACCAGTGCGAGCGTCACCGAGCTCGCCGTGCTGGCAAGCGTGGCCTCGCACCGGAAGCCGCAGTCAAGACCGCGGATGCTGGCCATCGTCCGGATCCGGGTGTTCGGCGCCGGGGCGCCGGTGAACTGGAACACGCGGAAGCTGGCTTGTGTTCCCGGCCGCGGATTCGGTCCGAGGCCAACGGGCATGGACCCGAAGGCGGTGCAGATCATCGGCGCGGGCTGCTGCGGGACATCCTCGGCGGAAACCGGCTCGGGCGCCGCGATGCCGAGCGCGGCTTCGAGGGCGGCCAGGCGGTCCTCAATCGAGGCGCCGCCGGGCCGGATCACATCCCGGCCTCGAATGACATCAATGCCTTCGTTGATCTTGATGTCGAGGTCGCGGATCTTCTCGAACTCGACCTTCTGGTTCTCCTTGACCTCGATCTTTTCGATCTTCTCGGCCTTGAGTTCCTTGACTTCGTTCTTCTCGACCTTGATCTCCTTGATCTCGATCTTTTCGTTCTTGAAGTCCTTGACTTTGACCACGGTTCCGATCAGCTGGCGGAGGTTCGGCCGCGTGCCGATCCGCTGCGTGGCCGGTCGCCCGGGTGCGTCCGTCTGCGCCGACCCGGTGCTCCGGAGCCGCTGCCGCATTTGAAGCGGCGTATAGACGGCAAGGCCGCGCGCATTGCGATTTCCCTGGGTGCAGGCGATCGCGCCCACGACGATGGGCGAGGCGCTGGAGGTGCCGCTGAACTGGTCGGTGTACCAGAGGTCCTCGTTCGAGCCGCCCTGGAGGTCTCCGTAGCCGCAGGTGGTGACTTCACGGCCCCATCCCTGCGCGTCAACCAGCGCGCCGTAGTTGGAGAAGGCGAGCCGGGAGCGGTCCGGGCCGTGGTCGCGGCCATGGGTGCCCGGGGGGGGCGCGCCGGCGCCGACGACGATGGCGCGGCTGTCGCGGTTGGCGCGGTTGAAGGGGTTCGTCCACGCGGCGGGGAAGCCGGCCGGGCGTACGCTGTAAATTGGGTCGTCGAGGTTCTCCTGCCCGTTTCCCGCGGCTTCAACGACGATCACGCCTTTCGATGTGGCGTAGAGAATCGCCTGGAAATCATCCTCCCACCACTCCACCGCGATGTAGCCTGCCTGGTCCGGACGCGAAGCGAAGTTGTGGCGGGGGCCTGGACGATGCAACTCGATGAGAATGATATCGCCGGCGCTCAGCTTGTCGGCGGCGTCGCGAATGGCCTTGGCCGAATTGGCGGAAGTACCGGCGGGATTGGCAAAGATCGAGATGGCGCGCGTGTTGGCGTTTGGCGCGATCCCCGTGATGCCGATGACGTTCTCGTCGCCGCCGATGACGCCAACGACGGCGGTGCCGTGGTTCCGCCATCCGAGGGCGCTGTTCTGCGCGCCGCCCACGACTCCTCCCTGGTTGGCGCCGAGGTCTTCATGGGAGAACCGCCACGCGCCCTCGATGTCGATGACGCGGATGTTGTCTCCCTTCCCGCCCGGCCGCGTGTGCGCCCAGAGCGCCTCGATTCCACCCGGCGCGGCGCCCATGTAGAGCTGGCGCGGCCGGAAGTCGGGCGTCGCCGGCGGCGCGTCATTGGCGTCGGCGACCATTGTGTTCAACTGCGGGGGCTCGGCCGGGGGCTTCAGGTACGCCGCCTCGACGGCCTCGTTGTCGCGAAGCCTGGCGGCGAGTTCCGCCGCCTTCTCCGCCGGGACGTCGACCTTGTAGAACACGGACAGATCCGGAAGCTGCACGCCGGACGAGGCCGCCTCCGCTGCCGCCGCGGCCTGGAGCCGGTCTTCAGATACACCGAACAGCGGCGTGATGGCCGCGCTCTTGAGCAGTTTGTTCAGCGACGACACATCCGCCCCGGCTACCGATTCCAGCGCTCCGGAATCCCCGCCGCGCGCTCTCAACCCCGCTCCCGCCCTGGCGATGACGATCAGTTCGGGAGCCGTTTGTAGTTTCTCGGCCATGGATACACTTCTCCTGTTCAGGTGATTGGTTTTCGAAATTGACGCGGGACGCGAGGTTCGAACCGGTGAACGGACGGGCTCCGTAACCGTGTTACGGCTCTCCAGCCCGTCCGGTGAGCCGCCTTACGGCAAATCCTCCGAGGGTTTGACGTAGGCGGCTTCGACTCCAGTCTTCTGTCGTAGGAGTGACAGAACGAGCTCTCCCGTTTCAGGGTTTTCGATGTCGATCAGGTAAAAATGCGGGACTCCCGCGGACGACAGCGTGGCGCGGTGACGCCGGGCGAACTCCCTCAGCTCCCGTGTGTCCAGACTGGGTCTGACTTGGACGGTAATGCGCATCCGGTCACCTCCCCTCCGATTGTCGCCCACGGCTGCCGGCGCCGCGCTCGCCACACCTCAGGGCGCCGTGACAGGGTCCAGGTCGCGCATCAGCAGAAACAAGGTCAGAAGGATCCGCCGCAGGCCCACTTCCCGGCCTTCAGGATGGTACCACTCGTTGGGGGTGTGTGCCCCGCCCCCCTGACCGCCTGCGCCAATCGACACGGCCGGGATTCCGAGCGAGAGCGGAATATTGGCGTCCGTCGAGGCGCAGTCCAGGTGCGAGCGGATCCCGAGATGGGAATCCACCGCGCGAAGATGCCGGAGGATCAACGCGTCGTCAGGGAGACGTCCGCCCGGCCGTGATCCGATCTCGCGAACTTTGGCCGCCAGGCGCCCGCTGACCGCCCGCTCGTTCTCGGTCTCGAGCGCCTGTTCGACGCTCGCCATCAAGAGAGCCGACAGGTGTTCGAGCTTTTCCGGGCTCTCGGACCGGAGATCGAGCTTGGCGCGCGCCGACGAGGGAATCGAGTTGATGCTCGTGCCACCCTCGATGAGCCCGAAGTTGAAAGACGCGCGCGAACCGGCCGTTCCATTGGCCGGGCACTCATCCGCGTAGGAAGCGATCGCGCGGCTCAGCATGTGGACGGGGTTCGGCGCGCCGTAGTCGGACCAGGAATGACCGCCCGGTCCCGTGATCACGATTTCAAACCTCCGGCTGGCCAGGGCGCGGGACGTGATATGGTCCAGGCTGGGACCATCCAGGACGAGAAAGGAGGCGATGCGGGAGGCCAGTCCGGACTGCCGGCACACGTACCGCATGCCGCTCAGGTTCCCTTCACCCTCCTCTCCGACGTTGGCGATCAGTACCAGGGGAAGCGGGGCGCGGGCGAGCGCGCTGTTGGAGCGGATGGCATTCGCGATAGCGAGGAGCGCGGCCAGCCCGGCGCCGTTGTCGGACGCCCCCGGGCCTTGGATCTGCCCATCCGGACCAGCTCGGACGTCATCCGGCGTGCGCGGCTCGAGGACCGTATCCAGGTGCGCCGTCAGGGCCACCAGAGGACCGTCGCCCGGCGGGCACGGGTATGTGATGACGTTGCCAGCGCGATCCACCCGGGAATCGCATCCAAGCGCCCGGAACTGCTGGACCATCCACTCGGCGCGCCTGGCCTCCTGGAAGGTGGGAGCGGCGACCCGAACCAGTTGAAGGTGTTGCGAATTGATCCACCGGCGCTGGGCCGCGAAGAAGGCGAGCGACTCCGCGATCGCGGGCGAGTTGCCCAACCGGGCCACTTCACGGACGCGAGCGGGTTCTGTTCGCTGATGGAGCGCTGCCCCCGGCACTGCCTTTCAGTGTAGCGAAGTTGTCTGGAAACCCCGGCACGGTGGCAACGGGACGCCCGGAGGATCCCTTTTAGAGCACGATGTCTTCCAGCCGCACAATCTCGCGGACCGGGGCCACTTCCGCTTCCCCCAGAGGGTCCGCCTTGCGCAACGGCCCGAAGCCCAGATCCGTCATCCGTTCGACCTCGGCGACGGGCACCTGGAAGGTGCGAAACTGCCCAAACACAAATTCGAGACCGGAGATGAGATCCCGCTGGCTCAGAACGTAGGCCGTTGCATGGAGCTTTCCGCCGTGGACCAGCGAGACCACTTTCCAGAACTGCTGAGGCAGTTGAACTCCTCGGTACTCGGGATCATCGCCGGCCAGGACGGGTCCGGTGAAGACGTTGACCTTCAATTCGTGGGCCTGCGTGTTGCCGAGCACGTACTCCTCGAGGTCATTCCAGGTCCGCTGGTTGAGCTGAGCATGCTGCGGAGTCGCGTTGGTGAAGACGAACGTGTCGCTGTTGGCCTGCTCGGCGTCTTCGCCCCACACCGGATCCAGCCGCCGGACCAGGTGGCCGCGGTCGAGATCGTTGTCGCGGTACAACTCGTCGCCAACCTGGTGCTCCGGAGCGATCCGCGGATCCAAAACCCATTTGTCGCCGGTGCGCCGGATGTGAACGCCGTCGCGGCCGTCGATGTTGACCGCGGCGAAACGGGCCAGGCGGCGGGTCCTGCTCATCGCGATCGAGAAATGAGTGTAGCGCAGGATGTCATCCGCCGCCCCTTTGACCGGTGCGATGTCGCCCGCGATACGGGACGACGGCTTCGGCAAGGGGACACGAAGCGGGGGGAGCGATCCGAGAAAATCCGCGCGGTATCCCCCGCGGTTCGCAAACAGGCCGCCGGCTCTCTGAGGCGCCGCCTTCCTGGCCTTCTTTCGTGCCTCAAGGCTTTCGCCAACGGGAACCTGGATCTTCAGCTTCGAAAGGATCTTCTTTAACTGGTCCGCGGAGACGGCGATGTTGGCTACCCGAAAATTGCCGCCGAAATGCAGTCCGGCGGCGGTCCCTGTTTCCACATCGAGAACCACCGATCCTGAATTCCCGCCCAGAGTCGAGCAGTCGTGACGGATCCGGAATCCGTCCGGCGGGCCGAGGATCTGGCCCGGGGAAAGCCGCTTGACGTCGAAGACGCCGCCGAAAACGTCGCCCACCGCGGCGGCGGGATTGCGCGGGTCGTTGGCCGGGTAGCCGATCACGACGACGTTTCGCCCCGGCTCGATTCCGCCTCCGAACAACTCGATCGGATCGGGCAGCCGGCGTTCGCGCGCAAGACGCAGCAGCGCGACATCCGGGTGATCTTCGCCCGGCTCGGCGATGTACAGCACCTTCTCGACCGGGATCTCGAATGCGGTCGGCACGCGGAACTCCTCGCGGAAATCGATTCGGGCCTTCATCGGATCTCCACCCGGCCCGCGAAGCATCGGGAAACCGGAGCGCCCCAGGCTGCGGGCGAACAGCGACGCGACATGCCGGTTGGTGATGGCGATGTCCTCCGCGATCATCCACGCCGTTCCGACCCAATCAAAGCTCGAGTGGCCGGAAAGCTCCAGCCGTCCCGTGGAGCGGATCGCTCTCTCGATTCTCGAGCGCTGCGGGTCGAGGATCGACTGCCACGTCCTGGAGCGGGGCCGCTCGAAGGTGCTGTTGCGAACGATCAGGGCAGGCCGGCGAAACTCGTCGGCGACGATGATCGCCTCCAGGCCCCCGGTGGAAGAAAGGACCGGAGCCGCACCGGCGGATTCCAGACGCGGCGGCTGCCGGACAGCGCCCGGAAGCACACCGAAGATCTTTTCGATCTCCGCATCGAGGCGGTCTCTGAGGTCGGACATATGGTAGTAGTGACGGCCGGAGGCCGATCGTATCAGCGCCGGAGACCGGTTCCGCGCCGGGCTTGCCGCCTGATTACGGGCCGGAATGACACGCTCAGGTTTTTACTTGGTCTGTCGAACTTGAAATCCTCGGAGAAGCTTCCTCAGGAAACGTGCTGTTCCCTCAGAGACTGCGCAGAGCGGCCAGGACCACCCGCGTGGCCAGGCTCTTGTTCAGCGTGTAGAAGTGCAGGCCCGGCGCACCGCCGGCGAGAAGCTGGCGGCACTGAAGGATTGCATGCTCCAGCCCGATCGCCATCACGGCTCCGGGATCCTCGCGGGAGCGTTCGAGCCGCGCGTGGAGACCAGCCGGGATCGACGCGCCGCACATTCTGGTGAACCGCTCGATCTGGGCCACGTTGGTGACCGGCATGATGCCGGGCACGATCGGCACCCGCACACCCACGGCCCGCGCCCGTTCGACGTAGCGGAAGTAATCCGCGTTGTCGAAGAACAACTGCGTGATCAGAAAACTGGCGCCGTACTCCTGCTTTCGTAGCGACCACATCAGGTCGTCTTCCGGACTGACCGCTTCGGGGTGCGTCTCCGGATAGCAGGCGCCGCCCAGGTCGATTGACGCGAAGTGCGTGCGGAGGTAGCGGATCAGGTCCGTCGCGTTCCGAAGGGATGTGACCCTGGCGGGCTCGCCGTTCTTCGGCGGATCTCCCCGCAAAGCGAGAATGTTGGAAATACCGCTTTCAACCAGGCGGCCGACCACTTCGGCGATCTCTTCCTCGGTGTGTCCCATGCAAGCCAGGTGAGCCATCGAGGGGATCCCCACCTCGTTCTGGATCCGCCGCACGCAATCGACTGTGCGTGCCCGGGTGCCGCCGCCCGCGCCGTAAGTGACGGAAACAAAATCCGGCCGCCCGACCTCCTTCAGCTCGCGCACCGTCCGGAGGAGTTCTTCGACGGCGAGATCCGTCTTGGGCGGAAAAAACTCGAAGCTGAAGACGGGTCTGCCCGCCTTGTACAGGTCCCCGATTCGCACATTCTCCTCCGTGCGTGGGCCTTAGCGGGGCGCGTAGGCCACGCAGTCGATCTCGACCTTCATCTGCTTGTTGGCGAACTTGCACTCCACAGTGGTCCGCGCCGGCCGGGCGTCCCCGAAGAACTCGGCGTAGACCTCATTCATCGCCTGGAAATCGTCTCCGTTCGAAAGAAAAACGCCGCAGCGGACGACATCGTTCATGGACGCTCCGCAGCCCTCGAGAATCCGCTTGATGTTGTTCAGCACGACGCGCGTTTCGTGGCGGATGTCGCCGTAGGAGAACTGGTTCGTCTCCGGGTCGATGGGTCCCTGGCCGGCTACAAAAATGAAGCCGCCGGCGCGAACCGCGGGCGAGTATGGTCCGCGGGGAACAGGGACACCCGGCGGACTGATCCGCTCGATCATTCGGTTTTCCTCCTCCGTGAGGCTGTCTTCCGCGGAGCAGCGGCGCGGTTTCCGTCCACCTCTTTCCGCGGCGCCGCCTTCTTCCGGGCCCGCGGCGACACCGGTTTGGGATCGGGCTCGAAGATCGTCGGCTGGCCGGCTACGATCGGCTGGCGCTCGTCGTAGACATGCGGCTTCTCCTCCTCCTCTTTCACCAGCGGGGCCGGCGGGTAGAACTCGGCCCCGAGGTAGACCATCAGGCCCTTCTCTTCGTCGGGCTCGATGCGGACCACGGTGCGGTCCTGGGCGAAGTTCAAAAGCTCGTTGAATTCCTGGAAGCCGTAGGCCTTCCAGTCAAGCTGCGGCGCTTCCTCTGCCACCCAGGTTTGCAACTCCTCCGCCGTCGCGCCGTCCTCGAGGTCCAGCCGGTGGTCTTCGAGAACGTCGCGCAGGAACGGCAGCGCGTCCTCGGGGCGCAGCTGTGGTTTCTCCATGCCCGTCGAACGCTTCCGTTCGATCATGTACCGCCCGCCGGAACCGGTCACGTTGACATAATCGCCCTTCTTGAGCATGTCCACGAACTCGGAGAAGCTGTGGGCGCCGTAAGCTTTCTCGTTGAACGACGGAAGCAGCTGGAGCATGGTCGATTTGAGGAGGCCCAGCTGCGGCTGGACGTTTCGCCGCTCGAGAACCTCGAGCGCCCGTTCCACCAGAGGCAGCGCCTGGCCCAGGTCGAGCGGGGCGGGCCGCTCCTTCGGTTTCTGCTGCTGCTGCGCCGGCTTTTCGGCTTTCCTCTGCTGGTTCTGCGGGCTCTGCCCTCCCTGCTGCTGCGGCCGGCCTCCGGCGGGCGCGGCGTCGCGGGGCAGGTCGTCGAGGAGCGATTCGTAGCTCACGAACTCGTGGCAGTTCTGCTGGAGAATCGTACTCGTGAACGCCTTCCCGCCGACGATGAAGACCGTCTTTCCGTATTCCTTCAGCTTGTTGACCAGCGGGATGAAGTCGCTGTCGCCGCTGACAATGGCGAATGCGTTGACATGGGGATGGGTGAAGGCCATTTCGAGCGCGTCGAGCGCCAGATTGATATCGGCCCCGTTCTTGTCGCCGCGCGGCGACGGGATCCGCTGCACCATCTGCACGGCGTTTTCGGCCATCTGCCGGGTCGCGGGCTCCTGGCGCCCCCAGTTTGCGTAGGCGAACTTGGCCACAATCACGCCGCGTTCCTTTAACGCGTCGAGCACGGGGGCGACGTGAAAATCGCGCCGCAGCGTGCTTTTGACACCGATCTCGATGTTGTCGTAGTCGACAAACACCGCGATGTTGATCTTTTCCTGCATCGTTTCACTTCCTGTTTTGCGCGCGCCGGCGCGCGTCCGATATAACAGAGGACCAGCGGGGCGCTTCGGCCGGAACTCCCGTTCGGGCTGCGACGCGCCGGGTTTCGCTCGGGGATTCCGTCATCCGCCCGAATCCCTAGCCCAAACCGGCTTCCGCTACCGTCATTATACTTGCACAACCGCCGAACGGATGAAGGCGACAATCGACTCGAGCGAGGCGCCCGGCTGAAAAACCGCCGCCACCCCCAGTTTCTTCAGCGCCTCGGCGTCGTCGTCCGGAATGATTCCCCCTACAATCACAACCACTCCCGTCATCTCCTTCTCCCGCAGCAACTCCATCAGCCGCGGCACGATCGCATTGTGGGCGCCGGAGAGAATCGACAGGCCGATCACTTGCACGTCTTCTTGCATGGCGGCTTCCACGATCATCTCCGGCGTCTGCCGAAGCCCCGTGTATATGACCTCCATGCCCGCGTCGCGCAGCGCCCGGGCGATTACTTTCGCTCCCCGGTCGTGCCCGTCGAGTCCCGGCTTGGCCACGAGTACCCGGATAGGAGAGGAAGCGGCTTCGGACGCCATGGGAAAGATCCAGTCTTTCCCTATTGTACCGGGCGGAACCTCCGCGCGGCCTTAGCGCTCCCTCAGACGGATGTTTCGGAACATTACGACGCTCGCCCCGTCGTGAAGCTGAAGTCCGATCGGACCACTCTTAGGCCGCGCCGGGTCTCCGGCATGCTCGCACACCTCTACTCCGTTCAGCCTGACTCGGATCCTTTCCTGGCGCGACTCGATTTCAAGCTGATTCCAGTCGCCCGTGTTCTGCCGTACGTTCGTTGACTCGGCGAACAAATAAATGCTGCCCGTCGGGTACTTCACCGGCCCCGGCAGGTTCATGATCTGGATCTCGTAGCCGTTGTGAGAGGGCGTCCGCTTCGGATCCCAGTCCGGCATGACAGCGAACCGGGCCCGCGTGTGGTCTCGGATCGAGATGCCGCTGTTGCCGCCCAGCTTCGTCCAGTATTCCAGGGATAAGTCGAAGTCGCCAAACTCCCTTTTCGTGTAAAGCCACGCCTGATGCACAGACTTCGGCCGACGGTCGCCGAGGAGGACCCCGTCCTTCATAACGGACCAGACCCCGTCGCCGACCGATTCCCAGCCCGACAAGTCCTTTCCATTAAACAAACGGATCCAGTCCGTACCCGCCGCCGTCGAGGCGATGAAAAGAAGAACAAGCTTGCTCATGGTCCCGCTTCGCTCAAGCGATTATCGCGCTTTTGTTAGACTCTCGCATTTTTGTTTGACCTGTCTGACCCCCGGGGAACTTCGCCCTGACCACGCGGCGGGCGGGTGATGGACTATTTTATTTTTTAAATTCAATACCTTACAAAGATACTCCTTCCGTGGTGGTCGGACGCAGCAGAATGGTACGGCAACTGCAACTGTTCTAAGCAGGACGCCTTAGAAAAGCGATCCGGGAAAAACCTAAAGAGCGAGGCACGAATATGAAAATCCGCAGCAAGATCAAGGGCGGCAACGCGGTTTGGGGCGACTAGTCCACCCCGTTTCCGATCACCGTTAACCAATCTCAGCCTCGCAGCCGTGGAGAACCCCGATCCGGTTGGTTCTCCGCGGCTGCGTGCTTTTTGGTATTACAATGAGCGAGGGTGAGATTCAGAGACCGAAAGATCCTCGTGACAGGCGGTCTCGGTTTTATTGGTTCCAACCTGGCGATCCGGCTTACGGACGAGGGTGCGCACGTCGTGGTGATCGACCCGTGCGTGGCCGGCTGCGGAGGCAATCCGTTTAACCTGGCCGCCGTGCGAGACCGGGTTCGTGTGGTTCCGGAGTCGATCGCCGACCGCGCGGCGGTGGCGGAGGCGGTTCGCGAGTGCGATCTGGTCTTCAACCTCGCCGGCGAGATCAGCCACATCCACAGCATGCTGCTGCCGGACCGCGACCTCGAAATCAACACGCTGGCGCAGCTCAAGTTTCTCGAGACGTGCGTCGACGTCCGGCCCGGCATCCGGATCATTTACGCCGGCACCAGGCAGGTCTACGGCGTTCCGGAGTACCTCCCGGTGGACGAAAAGCACCCCGTCAATCCGGTGGACTTTAACGGAGTCCACAAGTACGCGGCCACCATGTACCACCTCATGCTGTCACGCATGGGCCGACTCGACAGCTGCGTCATCAGGCTCACGAATGTTTATGGTCCGAGGATGGCGCTCGATATTCCCTGCCAGGGCTTCCTCAGCACATTCCTGCGGAAGTCGCTCAACGGGGAACCGCTCGAGGTGTTCGGCGACGGGCTACAGCTGCGCGACCCGTTGTTTGTTGACGACGCCGTGGAGGCGATGATGCGCATGGGCGAAGCGCGCGTGCTGGCGTCGCGTTCTTACAACGTTGGCGGACCCGAGGTTTTGACGCTGGCCACCATTGCCACCTTGACCGGACTTCGCGCCGGTGCGCCGCCACCCGTGTTCCGGCCGTTCCCGGACGAACGCAGGAAGATCGACATCGGAAGTTACCACTCCGACTGGTCGCTGATTCAGAAGGAACTTGGCTGGCGGCCCTTCGTCCGCTTCGAGGATGGCATCGCGCGCACGATCCAGTACTACCGGGAGCACCGTGCGCAATATCTCGATCCTTCCCGACCCGACCCCCCCTGCAAGCTCGACCACGGCAGGCGGCGCAACGCATGATGAATCCGGCCGAGTTCGGCAACATTGCCGAGTCGGAAGCGAACTTCTGGTGGTACCGCGGCATGCGGCGCATCATGTTCCGGCTGCTCGATCCGATTGCGCGGCAAATGCGCTTCGATCGGGTGCTCGAGGCCGGCTGCGGTACGGGCCACTTCGCCCGGGAACTCGCGCGGCGCTACGGCTGGCCGATGTTCCCGCTGGACCTCGGATGGGAAGGGCTGGAGCATGCCCGCCGCTACGGCCTGGGACGGCTGGCGCAGGGCGACATCTGCGCGCTGCCCTACCGCGACGGGTCCTTTGACGCGGTGGTGTCGATGGACGTCGTGGTGCATCTGCCGCGAGGCCAGGAGCACCTTCCGATGCGCGAAATGGCCCGGGTGCTGCGCCCGGGAGGGCTGCTCGTACTCAGGGTGTCCGCTCTCGACATCCTGCGCAGCCGCCACTCCGAGTTCGCCATGGAGCGCCAGCGCTTCACACGGTCCCGGCTGAAGCGACTGGCCGCCTCGAGCGGTTTCGCTGTCCAGCGCATCAGCTACGCGAACTCGCTGCTGTTGCCCGCCGCGCTGGCCAAGTTTCGCGTATGGGAGCCGCTGACGCGGCAGCCGCCGGCAAGCGGCGTCAAGCCCGTGCCGGGCTGGCTCGACCGGCTGTTGTACGCTCCCTTGGCCGTGGAGGCGGGCTGGCTCGGAGCCGGCCTCAACCTGCCGCTGGGACAGTCCCTTATCCTTCTCGCTAAGAAGCACCCTGATTGACGCCCGGGGAACGGAAGACGTCCGACGTCGCCGCCTTCAGGCTCCCTTCGGGGCGATAGAGTCTTTCTGCCGCGCCAGTCTTACCGCGCTGGCCGCGATACGGCGAAGCATTCCTCGAAACATCGCTTCATGAACCGGCCAGAGCAGGCGCCAGTAGGCGTGTCCAAGCCATCCCGCGGGAAGAAACAGGGCGGCCTGGCGCAGTTCTGTCTCCCCATTCCGCGGAGTCGCCTCGAACTCCAGCCATGCATGGCCGGGTACTTTCATCTCGGCGCGCAGGCGAAGGCGCACGTCCGGAACATACTCTTCGACCCGCCAGAAGTCGAGATTCGTCCCCGGTTCCGGGACTTCAGGATCCGGGCGGCCCCGGCGCATCCCCACTCCCCCGATCATCGCGTCAACCAGGCCGCGGAGACGCCACAGGAAGTTTCCAAAATACCACCCCTGCTGACCTCCAATCCGCCGGACCGGGGCGAAGGCGTCTTCTGGTGGCAGAGGCACTCGGGCAACTTGGACATTGGACAACAGGGACCCGGTCGGAGGAGTCGCGGCGAAGGGCTCGGAAGACAAAGAGGCCCCGGTCGCGTCTGACCAGCGGCTGATTGGCTTCTGCCGGCCCTCATTGTTTAAGGCGCGGCAAATCGCCTCTGAAAGGCCCATCGGGCGCACGCGAAACAGGTTGGCCGGAAGCGGATTCCTGACGACGCTGGGGTTTCGCACGCTTTCAATCAGCCGCCGACCGATCCGCGCATACAGCGGCGTGATGAGCGTGAGCCAGCGACTGGAGAGCGACAGGCTGAGGACCGGGGCTTGGATAAAGGCGCGCCGCAGGCCCCGCTGACGCGCGAACTCACGCATAATGCCGAGGTAGGACGTGACGTCCCGGCCGCCAATCTCGATCACTTGGCTCCCGTCCACGGGAGCGTCGACCGCCTGCGTGAGGTACTCTATGACGTCTTCAATCGCGACCGGCTGGGCCTCTGAAGCGACCCAGCGCGGCGTGATCATCACGGGCAGCTTCTCCACCAGCGCGCGGATCATCTCGAAAGAGGCGCTGCCGGACCCGATGATGACGGATGCCCTGAATTCGAGCACCGGGACTCCTGCCGAGCGCAACGCTTCGCCCGTCTCAACGCGGCTCTTCATGTGCGGCGACAGATCCGCTCCCTGCGCCAGTCCGCCGAGGTAAATGATGCGCTGCACTCCGGACTCCCGCGCGCGCCGGGCGAAGTTTCGCGCACACGCCAGCTCAATCTCTTCAAACCCGCTACCTTCACCCATCGAGTGGACGAGGTAGAACGCCACTCTGACGCCGTGAAAGGCCGGGGCGATAGACGACTCATCCGTCAGATCGCCCCGGACGACCTCAAGTCCCGGACGCTGCCCACGCAATGCGCCAGGATTTCGGCATAGACAGCGGACGGGGACTCCCATGGCGCACAGGCGGTCCAGGAGCCGCCCGCCCACGTACCCGGTAGCGCCCGTCAGCAGGATCATCGTTGCTCCTACTCCGGCAGGATCACAGTGTCGATGACGTGTATGACGCCATTGCTGGCGGCGATGTCGGTCTTCGTCACCCTGGCATTGTTCACCATCACCGTGCCGTTGCCTGCGTTGATCGTGACGGTGCGTCCTTCGACGGTTTTCGCCGAGTTCAACTTCACAACGTCGGCGGCCATCACTCTTCCCGGAAACACGTGGTAGGTCAGGATGCTTTGCAGCCTCGCCTTATTCTCGGGCTTCAGAAGCGACTCGACGGTTCCAGCGGGAAGCTTGGCGAACGCCTCGTCCGTCGGGGCGAACACCGTGAACGGACCCTTGCCCTTCAGCGTCTCCACCAGGCCGGCCGCCTTGACCGCCGCGACGAGTGTGTTAAACTTCCCCGCCACGGCGACGTCGACGATGTCGCCCGCCGAGGCGCTTGCGGTCAGGCCCATCGCCAGGGCCGCCGCGGACATGATCGTGCTCAGTTTCATCGTTTCTCCTTTTTATTTGATCCGCACGAGGGCGGAGATTCCCATCCGGCGCCCTTCGACGGGCGTCATCCGGACGGGCGTGCCGGAAGGTTCAGCCGGGAACCCTGCGAGAGCAGGCCCGGCCCAAGTGCGGTCTGCCGTATTCAATCGGTCAGCCGCGCTCGGTGCGGAGGCGTCTCCGGCTTGTTCCTCCTGAGGAAGAGATGCGGCGGTTCGGGCGGGGAGTCTTTTTTTGGATCCTTCGAAGGCACCTCAAAGGGGCGCCGCAAAAATGAATGGCTCGTCGGTCGGCGTGCGGGCATCTTCCAGGGGCGATGAAACTTCGCAACCTTGTCCTTGTGCTCGGCGATCAGTTGGACGCAACCTCGGCCGCCTTCGACGGGTTCGATCCCCGGCTTGATTGCGTGTGGATGGCGGAGGTGGAGGAGGAGTCCCGGCACGTGCCGAGTCATCAGGCGCGCTCCGTGCTCTTCCTTTCAGCCATGCGTCACTTCGCGAATGTGTTGCGGGAACGGGGCTGGCGCTGCGATTACCGGCGGATGGACGATCCGGAGAATCGACAGACCCTGCCGGGTGAATTGAAGGCCGCCGTCTTGAAGCATCGCCCGCGGGGCTTGGTGACGGTGCAGCCCGGCGACTGGCGCGTGCAGTCAGCCTTGCAGGCGGCGGCGGGCGAGCTCGGCCTTCCCCTGGACATCCGGCCCGACCGGCACTTCTACTGTGATCTCGATTGGTTCCGCAACTACGCCGCTTCCCGCAAGCAACTTCGGCTCGAATTCTTCTACCGCGAAATGCGGCGGATCCACGGCGTCCTGATGGACGGCGGCAACCCCGCCGGAGGCAAGTGGAACTATGATGCGGTGAATCGCGAGCCGTTCAGCCCGGCTGGACCACGGAATCCGTCTCCGCCCGTCGCCTTCCCACCGGATCGGATCACGCTCGAGGTAATGGAACTCGTTCGCGGCCGTTTCCCCGGCCACCCCGGTGCTTTGGACCGTTTTGATTTTCCGGTCACCGCTGAGCAGGCGGAGACGGCGCTTCGTGATTTCATCTCCCGCCGGCTCCCGTCCTTCGGCCGCTTTCAGGACGCCATGTGGACCGAGCAGCCCTATCTCTACCACTCACGGCTGTCGGCAGCGATGAACCTGAAACTGCTTTCACCCCGGCGTGTCGTGGCCGCTGCGGAGGAAGCCTTCCGGTCTGGCGCCGCGCCTCTCGCCGCCGTGGAGGGGTTCATAAGGCAAGTTCTCGGATGGCGGGAGTATGTGCGCGGCATTTACTGGACAGAAATGCCTTCCTACGGAGAGGCGAACGCCCTGGGCGCCGAGATGCCTCTTCCCGAATTCTATTGGACCGCCAACACGCCGATGAAATGCCTGGCCGAGACGATTGGCCAGACGCTCAAGTATAGCTACGCTCACCACATCCAGCGCCTGATGGTGACTGGCCTGTACGCGCTGCTGCTGGGCGTCCGCCCGGCGGAGATCCACCGGTGGTACCTCGCCATCTACGTGGACGCCGTCGAATGGGTCGAGTTACCCAACGTGATCGGCATGTCGCAGTTTGCCGACGGCGGGCGCATGGCCTCAAAACCCTACGCCGCCACCGGCAAGTACATCCAGCGGATGAGCAACTACTGTTCCCGATGCCCCTATGATCCCGCGGAGGCTCTGGGCGACCGCGCGTGTCCATTCACGACTCTTTACTGGGATTTTCTCGCCCGGAACGAGGAGCGGCTTCGCGTCGTTCCGCGCATGGAACTGCAACTCAAAAATCTCGCCCGACTCCAGCCGGAGAGGCGGGCCGCGATCAAGGAGCGTGCGACGGCCATTCGGACGGGCCTTCTGCCGCTATCCTGAAAGTATGGAGGACAGGAAGCACCCTCACGAGAAACTGCACGCGTCGACGCAGGTCCTCACGCGCGGGTATGATCCGAAACTGTCGCTCGGTTCGGCGCGGCCGGCGGTGTTCCGTTCTTCAACCTACGTATTTCCGAGTCCGGAAGCCGCGCAGCGCGCCTTCGATGTCGCCTCGGGGCGGTCCCGCCCAGCCGACAACGAGAACATCGACCTCATCTACGCCCGGATCAACCATCCCAACGCCGAAATCACCGAGGACCAGCTCGTACCTCTCGAAACGGGCTCGGCGGCGGCGGCCGTGTTCAATTCCGGAATGGCCGCGATCATGACGGCGATTACGTCCTTCGCGCTCCCCGGCGACAGCATCCTGTACACGGTTCCGCTCTACGGCGGCACACAGCATCTGATCCACGAGTTCCTGGAGCCGTACGGGATTCGCGGCATCCCTGTGCGGGCCGGTGACACAGCTGCGATGACAGAGGCGATCGCCGCGGCGCAGAATCTCCGGATCGTGCTGGTGGAAACGCCAGCGAACCCGACCATGAGGATGACCGACATCCGCCGCGCCGTCGAGGCGGCCCGCGCCCGCACTCCGCCTGCGACCGTGATGGTCGATAACACGTTTCTGGGCCCGGCTTTCCAGCATCCGCTTCAGTTGGGCGCGGACCTCGTTCTCTACTCCGCCACCAAGTATCTCTCCGGCTTCAGCGACATGCTCGCCGGCGCCGTGCTCGCCGCGGACCCGGCGCTGATCACCCGCGTCAAAGCCCGGCGTGTGATCTTCGGCAACATCCTTCCGCCCGACGAGTGCTGGATGCTCGACGGGCGCCTGGCCACCGTCACCTTGCGGATGAATCGCTCGAGCAAGAACGCCCAGCGCGTGGCGGAGCACCTGGTCCGGCACCCGAAAGTTGCCAAGGTTTTCTATCCGACGCTGTTCGACGATCCGGAGCAGATCCGCATCCGCGACGCGCAGTGCGATTTCCCGGGCGGCCTGCTCTCCATCGAACTTCGCGGAGGCAAGCCGGCCGCGTTCGACTTCCTTCGCCACCTGAAGATCGCGCGGAACGCGGTGTCGCTCGGAGGCGTCGAGACGCTGGCGTGCCATCCCAAGACGACGACCCACTCTCCGCTGAGCGCGGCCGAGCAGGAAGCGGCGGGCGTCACCGAAGGACTGGTCCGGATCTCGGTCGGCATCGAGAGCTGGCACGACCTGGTATTCGACTTCGAGCAGGCGCTCGACAAATGCTGATCCACCCTCGTTTGCCGCGTCTCGCGGCGGGCCGGCCGTTACCGCCGGCCGAGGTTCCGGTAGAGCTTCAGGTTCGTCGTCGCCGAGCCGATGCAGGCCACGTCGATCCATCCGTCGCGGTCAAAGTCCGACGCGGCGCAGGCCGCCGCCGCGATGCCTCCATCGTCCAGCTTGGTCCGGCGCCAGGAGGTCCCCTCCTTGTCCGCTGACCAGTACACGTGGACGCTCCGTCCGGTTCCCCGATACCCCGCGATGACCTCGTCCCGGCCGTCGCGGTCCAGGTCGGCCATCACCACGGTGTGGCCGTCAACGAGCGAACTGTCGATTACATTCCTCCGCCAGCTTCCCTTTTTCTCTGTGTAAATGGCCACCTGGTTGCCATGCCAGGGTTCGATAGCGGCTAGAAACCGGCGCTTTCCGAGCCGTCCCACCGCGACGTCGCTCGAACCCGATTTCGGCCACGGCGACGGATCGCCCCTTGCCACCTCGGAGCGCCTCCATACCTCTCCCGGGCCCATGCAGTAGCTGTGAATGCCATCGAAACTGGCCGTCAGCACGCAGTCGCGGCCCTTTCTTTCCCACGGTTCGATGAAGATCCCGTGCATCACGCCCCGGTTCTCATTGCCGATCGTGATCCGCTTCCACTGGCCGGGCCAATAGTAGACCAGCGGCACGGAATCCCGATAGTCCGGCGCGTCCGCCTTCGCGCCGGCCAGGGGCGCGTTGATGATCGCCTTGCGGCCGGACCCGTCGATATCGGCGCAGCGGAGGCGGTGGGAAGTCGTGAGCCGGTCAATCTCGCGCACGGACCAGGGCCCGGAACGGTCCGCTCCGGGAGTCAACACGGATACGATACCGATGCTCCACTTTGGAGTGTTTTCAAAGGCGTGGGCTACGACGATTTCGTCCACTCCCTCGCAGGCGGCGAGGTTGATCATACGGCGCAGGCCGCTCGCCAGCACATGCCGCTCCCACCCCGGATTGCGGTACCAGACCAGGTCCTCCATCCCGCTGGCGAGCGCGATGACATCGGTCCGTCCGTCGCGGTTCACGTCAAAGGCGACAACCTGGTAGCCGCCCTTCAGGTCGCTGGCGAGCAGATGCTCCTCGAAGCGCGGCCCCCCTGCGCAGAGCGCGGACAGGGGCAGCAGGAGGTGGAACGGCGCGCGACGCAGCATAATAGGAGTTTATGTCCATTCTGACTACCGTCGTCGGGAGCTACCCGGTTCCGCATTGGCTCCTGAACGACTCCAGCCGCGGCACGCTCCGCGATGCGATCATGGTTGTCCTCAAAACGCAGGAACTGGCGGGCATCGACGTCGTCGCCGACGGCGAGTTGAACCGCTTCGATCCGAGCCATCCGGAAACCAACGGCATGATCGACTACTTTGTCTCGAAGATGGATGGCATCCGCACGCGCTACTCGATCACCGACATCGAACAGTTCCGGTCTGACGCCGGGCTCACATACCGGACCGATCCGGCGGGCATCGTTTTCGCCGAGATCGGCGAAGGCACCCTGAACCTCCCGCGCGACTACGAGTTCACCCGCGGGCTCACGCACCGCCCGCTCAAGTTCACCTGCACCGGGCCGCACATGCTCACCAAGGTCCTCACCGACCGTTTCTATGGCGACCGCGCACGGCTGTGCATGGCCATCGCCGGGGTGTTGCGCCGCCAGATGGAGGGCATCGACGCGGCGGTCGTGCAGATCGACGAGGCGAACATATCCGGCCATCCCGAGGATCGCGAGTGGGCGCTCGCCGCCATCAATCACGTTCTCGGGGGAATTCGCAAGCCGAGGCGCGGGGTTCATATCTGTTTCGGCAACTACGGCGGGCAGTCCGTCCAGAAGGGGTTCTGGCGCGATCTGATGCCGTTCCTCAACGGCCTCGAAGCCGACCACCTGATCCTCGAGTTCGCCCGCCGCGGTTACGATGAGCTCGAGGTGTTCCGCGACCTCGATCCGAGGATCGGACTGGGGCTGAGCGTGATCGACATCAAGGACAACCTCATCGAGCCGCCGGACCTGATCGCCCGGCGGATCGAGCACGCGACCAACGTGCTGGGTCCCGGTCGGATCCCGTACGTGCACCCAGACTGCGGATTCTGGATGTTGCAGCGGAGCGTCGCGGACGGCAAAATGAGGGCTCTCACCCAGGGACGCGACCTCTTCGAGGGCAGAAGCGGAAGGAAGGGAGAAGACAGTGCGTAGCCTTGTCACGCTTTGGTGCGCCACGGCCGCATTTGCGCAGTCCGCGGCGCTGACAAACCTGCGGCAGCTGACCCATGGGGGGCAGAACGCGGAGGCGTACTGGTCGCCGGACGGCAAACGGCTGATCTTTCAATCGACCCGGGCGCCCTACCAGTGCGACCAGATCTTCATCATGAACGCCGATGGCTCGGGCCAACGGCTGGTTTCGACCGGCAAAGGCCGCACCACCTGCGGCTACTTTCTGCCCGACAACAGGCGAATCGTCTACGCTTCCACGCACGAGGGTGGGGATGCCTGCCCGCCCGCTCCGGACCGCTCGAAAGGATACGTATGGGCCGTTTATCCGTCGTACGACCTCTACGTCGCAACCGATGACGGCCGCATCGAGCGGAAGCTGACGGACACGCCGGGCTATGATGCGGAGGCGACGGTCAACTTCAAGACCGGCCGCATCGTCTATACCTCAATGGCGTCCGGCGACCTGGATCTGTGGGAAGTCCGGGCGGACGGCTCGCAGCGGAAAAGAATCACAACAACGGAAGGCTATGATGGCGGCGCCGTCTTCTCCCGGGACGGCCGCAAAATGGTTTGGCGGGCCAACCATCCCGCCACGCCCGAGACGCGCAAGCGCTACAGGGACCTTCTGGCCGAGAACCTCACTACTCCGATGAAGATGGAGATCTTCTTCCGGCACGGGAAGCAGGTCAGGCAGGTCACCAGCTTCGGCTGCGCCAGTTTCGCGCCCACGTTCACCCCGGACGGCCGCAAAATTCTGTTTTCGTCGAACAAGCACGACTGCGACGGCCGTAAGTTCGAACTGTTCATGATGAACCTCGACGGCTCGGGCCTGGAACAGATCACCCATTTCGGCGGCTTCACTTCCTTCCCGGAATTCTCGCCAGATGGACGCCAGATCGTGTTCTCGTCCGACAAAGACGCCAAGTCGCGTTACGAGTTCAACATCTTCGTCGCGGACTGGACCCGGTAGGCATCTTCCTGCTCCCGGCGGGACGAAAGGCGCGCTCCCTTGGCGTCAGCGCCGCTTCCAGGGTACGATGCCGGGCGCCTTCAGAGGCACGCTCCAAAGCGTCCCGCCGGCGGTGATGTACAGGGTCTTCAGATCGGCGCCGCCAAAGGCGCAGTTCGTCACTTCGTCCACCGGCACCGCGATGAACTCGAGCAGTTCGCCGCCGGGCGACAGAATATATATGCCGCCTCTGTGAGGTTCCGCCGATTCGTACGGAGGATTGGGCCTGTTCCGGCCGCCGGCGATGAAAAGACGGCCGAGCGAATCCATCTTCACCCCATCGGGACCCCGGCCGCCGCCCCAGTCGAATACGAGCTTCTTTGACCGGACATCGGCGGATCCGTCCGCGCGGAGCCCGAACCGCCACAGCTTTCGCGCTCCACCCGCCGTATTGTTGTTGTTGTCGGCCACGTAGAGGAACTCATCCCCTGGGGAGACCAGGACCCCATTGGCGCGTTCCACCTCGGCGCCCAGCACGCGCACCACCTTGCCCGGAGCGTCGATACGGTACACGCCCTCGGTGTCCATCTCCATGTTGTCGCGCGCCCCATAGCGGGGATCGCTGAAGTAGATGCGGCCCTTGGAATCGATCGTCAGATCGTTCGGGGAGTTGAAACGCCTCCCTTCGAACCGGTCCGCGAGCACCGTGATCGACCCGTCGGCTTCGGTGCGCGTGACGCGGCGATTGGCCGGCTCGCACGCCACCAGGCGGCCCTGGTGGTCGAATAGAAGGCCGTTTGCGCCGTTCGGGGCGGCGCGGAATACGGTGACCGATCCATCGGCGGCGCGCCGGCGGATATGGCCGCCCCCAGAGAAGAAAAGCTCTCCCCGGGGCGACCACGCCGGGCCCTCGCCGGCGCCCAGATTACCCTCGTTCCGCGGAGCCGCCGCGACGATCGCCAGCGCAAGCACCCAGTGCACGACTTCGCCAGTATACTAACTCTTCGGAGCATGGAGAGATGACGATGCTGGCACAATGGTTGGGACTGGCGGCGCTGGCGGCCGCGCCGGCATGGAGCGCCGGCGACGGGTTCGTTTCGCTGTTCAACGGCCGCGACCTCGCCGGTTGGCAAGGCGCCGAAGGATTGTGGTGGGTCGAAAAGGGGGTTCTCGTCGGATCCTCAGACTCCCGGAGAATTGTGAAGAATACCTTCCTCATTCACGAGCGCCCCGTATCCGACTTCGTCCTGCAATTCGAGGTCAAGCTGCGCAACGGGAACAGCGGCGTGCAGTTTCGGAGCACTCGCCTCGACGACTTTGTCGTGACCGGCTACCAGGCGGATCTTTCCGACGCCGGAGACCGGTCGGCGTGGGGCAATCTTTACGAAGAGAGGGGTCGCGGCAGGGGGCTCATGCGAACTCCGGACGAAGGGTGGAGAAAGGCGGAACCGGTGCTCCGGAAAGGGGATTGGAACCGGTACGAGGTCCACGCCGAAGGCAGCCGGATCCGGCTCAGGCTCAACGGGGTTTTGACCATCGACACCACCGACAGCGCGGCGCGGAAAGGCGTGCTGGCGCTGCAACTGCACGCCGGCGAGCCGATGCGGGTCGAGTTCCGCAATCTGCGCATCCGCGACCTGAAAGGCGCAAGATGAGCAAAGCGCGGCTCGTCGACTTTGCGGAGATTCCGGGCGTGACGTGTCCCTGCGGGACGGCGCGGAGGGCCTTCGCGGACGTGCCCGGGTTTCCGGCCACGATTCACGTAACCGAGATCAAGGCGGATGCGGAGAAACATTATCACAAGCGGTTGACCGAGGCGTACTATATCCTCGAATGCGGGCCCTCGGCGCGGATGGAACTCGATGACGAGATCGTGCCGTTGAAGCCGGGCCACTGCGTGTTGATCCCGCCCGGCGTCCGCCATCGGGCGTTGGGGGAAATGAAGGTGCTGATCGTGGCGATTCCGAAATTCGATCCGTTGGACGAGTGGCTCGATTGAGCCCGCCGGGCGAGCGGCGCGGCGGACGCCGCCGATCCCCTACGACATAGCCTTCTGAATCACGTTGCCGTACACATCGGTGAGCCGGTGCTGCCTGCCTTGAAACCGGTAAGTGAGCCGCGTGTGGTCCATCCCGAGACAGTGCAGTATCGTCGCCTGAAGGTCGTGGACATCGTATGGGTCGCTGATGACGTGATAGCCGAAATCGTCCGTGCTTCCGATCACCTGCCCGCCGCGGACGCCTCCGCCGGCCAGCAGCATGGTGAACGCCTCGGCGTGGTGGTCGCGCCCCTCGCGCCCCGGGGTGTTCCCGCGGCGGACTTCATTCATCGGCGTCCGGCCGAACTCTCCGCCCCACACAACCAGAGTCGAATCCAGCAGTCCGCGCTGCGCCAGGTCGCGAATCAGCGCGGCCGCCGGCTGGTCGGTGATCGCGCAGTGACGGTCCAGATTCTTCTGAATGTCGTTGTGATCGTCCCAGGAGGAGTGATAGAGCTGCACGAAGCGCACTCCTCGCTCGACCATCCGCCGGGCCAGCAGGCAGTTGGATGCAAACGTGTGGGTCGGCTCCTTCCCCACGCCGTACATCTCCAGGGTCCGGGGCGCCTCCCGCGAAAAATCGAGCAGTTCCGGGGCTGCGGTCTGCATGCGGAAGGCGAGTTCGTAGGCCGCGACACGCGAGGCGATCTCCGGGTCGCCGGTCAGCGCGGCGCGCTCGCCGTTCAGGTCACGGACAAGGTCGAGCCGGGCCCGCTGCAAGCCCGGGGTGACGCCCGGCGGGTTGGACAGATGCAGGACAGCGTCGCCCTGGTTACGAAAGGTCACCCCGCGAAAGTGCGACGGCATGAATCCGTTCGACCAGTTCGTGGCGCCGCCCTCAGGCCCCTTGCCCTGCGTGCTCGACAGCATCACGACGAATCCAGGCAGATCGCGGCACTCCGATCCGAGTCCGTACAGCGCCCACGAGCCCATTGAGGGCCGCCCGGCGACAATGCTGCCGGTGTTCAGCAGAAACTGCGCCGGCGTATGGTTGGCGTTGCCCGTGCGAAAGGAACGGATCACGCACAGATGATCGGCGCACGAGCCCAGGTTTGGCAATAACTCCGAAAACTCGATCCCACTCCTGCCGTATCGCTGAAACGTCCTCGGGCTCGCCATGACGCGCGCCGAACCGCGGATGAGGTCGTCCTTGAGGTCCTTGACGATCGACGCCGGCATCGGCTCGCCGTGCATCTGGCGCATCGCCGGCTTGTAGTCAAAGAGGTCGATCTGGCTCGGCGCGCCCGACATGAAAAGGAAAATGACGCTCCGCGCGCGGGGAGGAAAATGAGGGCGGCGCGGCAGGAGAGGATCGGTGGAAAACTCCTCCGCCAGCAGGTCGCCTAAGGCGATCACGCCCAGGCCTGCCGCCGTATGGCGGAAGAAATCGCGGCGGCTCGTGTACTCGGCGGGACTCACGACGCCTTACTCCCGGGTATAGAACTCGTCTGTGTTTATTAGGCTGCTGGCAAGGAGCGTCCAGACGGCGGCGGTGCGCCCGTCCACGCCGTCAATGCGAGCGGGCCCGAGTCCGGCCGCTTCGTCCGGGAGCAGCCGTTCGCCTTCGCGCTCCAGAAAGTCCGCGGCGCGGCGCTGCTCCCTCGCCGACGGCGCGCGCCCGTAGCAGAGCAGAAACGCGCGGTTCAGCCGCGACCGCGTATCCGGTGCCGATTCGACCAGAACACGGCGGGCGAGCGAGCGAGCCGCCTCGAAGAAAACGGGGTCGTTCAAAAGCGTGAGGGCCTGAAGGGGCGAGTTGGAGCGCTCGCGCCGGGCGCACATCAGGTTCGGGTCAGGCGCGTCGAATGTCATCAACTGGGCGAACGGGGCGGTGCGCTGCATGTGTGTGTAAAGACCGCGGCGGTATCGGTCCCCTCCGGTGGATTCGACCCATTCCGTCTGGAACCCTTCCCGGCTGACATTGGCGGGTTGCGGCGGCCGGACGCTGGGTCCGCCGATGGCGGGATTCAGCAGGCCGCTGGCGGCCAGCGCCGTGTCGCGGACGGATTCGGCCGGGATGCGAAAGCGCGCCTGGCGAGCCAGCAGCGAGTTGGAGGGGTCGGAGGCATCAAGCTCCCGGCGCCGGTTCGAGGACTGCCGGTAGGCCGACGACAGCACGATCGTGCGGATCAGTTGCTTGAATCCCCAGCCGCTCTCCCGGAACTCGACTGACAGCCAGTCGAGCAGCTCCGGGTGGGTGGGACGCGCGCCCTGCGTTCCGAAGTCGTCCGGCGTGGCGACGATGCCGCAGCCGAACAGTTCCTGCCACACTCGGTTGACCGTAACGCGCGCCGTGAGCGGATTGTCGGGAGCGAGCAGCCAGCGGGCCAGGGCGAGACGATCACGTTTGCCGGCGCCGAGCGGCGGCAGGACGGCGGGCACGTTCTCCTCGACGGCGATACCCCTGCTTCGGAAGTCTCCCCGCAGGTGGATGTAGTTTTCACGGCGGCGGTGCGCCCGCTCCGTCATCGAGGGGGCCTGGGTGAGCGGCGGGTACTCCTTGTTGAGCGCGGCGAGCTGCTTCGATATCTCCGCCAGGCCGAGCTGCTTCCACCGGGTGGGGTCGAGCACCGCGCCCCGGCCGAGGAACATCTCCTGCATGTGTTTGCGCTGGCGCTCGGTCCGCAGGCCGGCCGGCAGATAGAGAACCGACAGGCCCTCGAGCTGCCCCCCGCCGAGGCCCTGCTCCCATTGGAGCCCGAGTAGCTCGAGTTGCCGGTCCCAGACGTGATCCTTGCCGGGGTTGTCCGCCGCCCATCGGATCTTTTCCTCCCAGCGCGCCTGCATCTCCGCGATCGCATCGGCTACCTGGCGGAGAAGCTCGGAGCGCTTGCGCTCGTATTCGGGACGGCGCCGGAGCCAGTCCGCGAGCTCTCCCGGAAGCGGCGCGTCGATGTTCACCTCGTCCGCATTGTTGAGGAACGAGTAAAGCTGATAGTAGTCGCGTTGGGTCAGTGGATCGTACTTGTGGTCGTGACAGCGGGCGCAGCCGATGGTCAGGCCGAGCCAGGCGAGTCCGATGGAGTTCGTCCGGTCCACGGTCTGCTCCACCCGTTCGGCTTCGATGTCGGCGCCTCCTTCGCGGTTTGAGGATGTGTTGCGGAAGAAGCCCAGACCCGTGCGGTGTTCGACGGTGGAGTTGGGCAAAAGGTCGCCCGCGATCTGGCGGAGAGTGAACTCGTCAAACGGCATCCCGCTGTTGAAGGCCTCAATGAGCCAGTGGCGGTAGCGCCACGCGTACGGCCGCGGGAAGTCGCTCTCGTTGCCTTCGCTGTCGGAGTAGCGGGACAGGTCGAGCCAGTGGCGCGCCCACTTCTCGCCGAAATGAGGCGACTGGAGGAGCCTCTCGACAAGCTTCTCATAGCGCCGCGGATCGCGGCTGGAGAGATAGTCTTCCACGGCGGCCGGCGCCGGCGGGAGGCCCGTCAGGTCGAGGTGGAGCCGCCGGACCAGCGTGGCGGGTTCGGCCTCCGGCGAGGGCGGGACGCCGGACTGTTCCAGTCTCGCCAGGATGAAGGAGTCGATCGCGTTCCGGACCCAGGCGGAATTGCGCGGCGTGGGGACGTCGGGCCTGCGGGCGGGCTGGAACGCCCAGTGCCTGGGCCCGGCAGGCGCCGGCGGCGGTGAGTCGGGCAGACGGGCGACCTTGACTCCGGCGCCAATCCAGTCCCGGATCACCGCAAGACCGGACGGGGGCACGCGCGGTCCGTCGGGTGGCATCACGAGCCTGGGGTCGAGGCCCGCGGCGAGACGGTACAGGCGGCTCCGTTCCGCGTCGCCCGGAACAACGACGGCGCCGGAATATCCTCCCTTGAGCACCCCCTGGGGATGGTCGAGACGTAGCCCTCCTGCTTGCACTCGCTGGCCGTGGCACCGCGTGCAGTGGCGCTCGAGAACCGGCTGGACGTCGCGGGCGTAATCGGCCGCGGCGAGCAGGGCCGGAACGGCGAACAGGCCAGGTAGCGCGGCGGTGGTCAGCGGTCTCTCCTTGTACTCGTCGCCATTTTAATCCGGCCAGGAGCACGGCGGCGGAAACAGGAGCCCCGCTCGCGGCCGCTCGCCCCCGGCCTCTTCGCCCCGCACGGTGGCCTTGTACAATGTGTCGAGCCGAATGCCGCGCATCCTCATCAACGAGTGCAAACAGGAGATCTCTTCCTTCAATCCCGTCGCCGCCGGAATCGAGGACTTCCGGAGCGCCCGCGGAGCGGACCTGCTTGACTACCACCGCCGCGTTCGGGCCGAAGTAGGCGGGGCCATGAATGTGTTCGCCGGCCGCCCGGACTACGAGCTGATTGGCGGCTACGGTTGCCGCGGTATCACGTCCACCGGCACGGTGTCGGCTGAGGCCTTCCGCGAAATCGCCGCACAGTTCCTCGACGCGGTCCGCGCCGCCGGTCCTGTCGACGCGCTCTACTTCTCCTTGCACGGCGCCATGGCGTCGGAGGACATCGATGACTGCGAAGGATACCTGCTCGAACGCACGCGAGAGATCGTCGGTCCGCGCCTGCCCATCGCTGTGTCGCTCGACCTGCACGGCATCCTCACCGACCGCATGCTCGAGCACGCCGACGTTCTCGCCGTCTACCACACCAACCCGCACACGGATTTCTACGAAACCGGGCAGCGCGCCGCCCGCCTGCTCATCCGATACCTCGAGGGAGGAATCCGGCCCGTCCGGATCCGCGTACCGGTCCCGGCTCTCGTTCGCGGCCAGGAGTGCATCACGGGAACAGGCCTGTTCGGGCGCTGGGTGCGCGAGACCATCGTGTTCGAAGAGTCGCCCGGCGGCCTGGCGGGCGGATTCTTCATCGGCAACCCGTTCACGGATGTTCCGGACCTTGCCTCCAATGTGTTTCTCATCGCCGATGGCGATGACCGGGCGGCCTGCGCCCTCGGCTGCCGTTTGGCGCGGGAGTTCTGGGAGCATCGCGCCGCCATGCAGCAACCCTTGACGCCGCTCGAAGAGGCGGTCCGTCTGGCCAAGGCGGCAAAAGGCCGCGTCGTGCTCGTCGACGCCGCCGACGCGACCAGCTCCGGCGCCACCGGCGACTCAAACGCGATTCTCGCCGAGCTGATCCGCCAGCAATGCCCGCGGACCGCGCTCGTTCCGCTGGTCGACGCGTCCGCCGTGAAGGCGTGCTTTGCCGCCGGCGTTGGCGCGGCCGTCTCCGTGAACGTCGGCGGGACCCTCGATCCCCGATTCACGCCGTGCCGCGTCGAGGGCCGGGTCCGGCTGCTGTCCGACGGCCATATGCGAAGCGAGTCCCACGGAGAGGCCTGGTACGCCGGTCCATCTGCGGTGCTGGAGGCCGGACCGGTCACCCTCGTGCTGATCTCCCGCCCGGTGAGCCTGTACGACCGCACGCCGTTCCTCGCCAACGGTCAGGATCCCGCGGCGTTCGACATGACCGTCGTCAAGAGTCCGCTCTGCCAGCCGCGGTTCTTTAACGACGGAGCGGAACTGGTCCTGAATGTTGACGCTCCGGGAGCCACCAGCGCGAACGTGAAAGGACTGGGCCACCGAGTCGCCCGCCGTCCACTGTATCCCCTCGACGACGCCTTTGAATACACCCCTCAACCGCGCGTTTTCCGCCCCCGATAGGAATCCAACCTGCACCTCGAGGAGCGCCGCAACTATCAGGCAGGTGCTCGTAACAATGGGTCCATTCAGCCGCTCAAGTCAATCAGCCCGAGCCCAAAAGTCGTTCTCCGGCAGCGGACTGCTTCGATCTCGCCGCTGTTCGCCCTCCAAGTTGGGCCAGCAATATGATAAGCTAGCTTAAGCTGGATAGAAAAAGGGAGAGTGAGCCGTGGAGATCGGGGCCTTTGAAGCGAAAAACAAACTTGGAATGCTCCTGGACCGGGTCGAACAAGGTGAGGAGATCATCATCACTCGGCACGGCAAACCAGTTGCCCGACTGGTACCCAATACCACCCGAATCGACAGAGTACAAGTGCGCGCCGTACTGGAGCGGATTCGAACGCGCGCCGGGAACGCAAAAACAGTGTTCGACTGGGCGGCCCTGCGGGCCGACCGGGACGCCGGGCGGCCATGAGCATCGTTCTGGACAGTTCCGCAACTCTCGCGTGGGTTTATGCTGACGAGATAACGGAACCGATCCGTCATGTCTTCAACTTGCTGTGCGAGAACGGAGCCTGGGTGCCGGGACTGTGGAAGTTGGAGGTGGCCAACATCTTGGAGACGGGCGTCAGACGTGGCCGCCACGACGCGGCTTTTCGAGACTCAACGTTGGCCGATCTCTCCCTCTTGCCCATCAGCGTCGATACGGAGACGGACCGGCAGGCATGGGGAGCCACGCTTCAGCTGTCGGAGCGTCATCGCCTCACTTTGTACGATGCAGCGTACCTGGAACTCGCGCTGCGGCGTGGACTGCCGCTGGCTTCTCTCGACGCGGAGCTGCGGGAGGCCGCCAAGAACCAGGGCGTCACCGTCCTTGGGCGTTAATGGGCCCCAAGGCAGCATACAAACCCGATTTGCAGAGTTTCGTGAGACGGTCCATCTTGGCGCCAGTGACTCTGTCGTCGCGGTTGCTCCGGCAGCGCCCCCCTATCCCTCGTCCTGCCCGCGGATGGAGGCATCGGCCGCACCGCGCTGCGCGTCGGGCGTCTTGAACCGACACGAACTGCCGGTCGTGGTGCGAAAAGCGCCCGACTTCCATGGCCTGAGCGACGTGTGTCTTGCCCCCGCGACGAGCGCTGAGATCCGATCCCGGAGCGTCTTATCCATGCGTCAACCTCACGTGCATGTTGGCTCTCCGGGCGCGGGTTATCAAGTTCTCCGTTGACGGCTGTGGGCGCAGCTCTGGCGGCGGTTTCGACGCGCCGCGTCGGTGGTTCGGTCGCGAAAATCCAAGAGTGTGTGCCGTTCCTTGAAATACAGCACCCACATCGGCCCTCCGTTCTCAAACGGAGTGTCAACAAACGCGCGGCTGCCACGTTCGCGTTTGAAGGAACGACGGCAAATCCCGTCTTCCCGCCCATTCCGTCTGCTATCATCTCTGGTGGTCGCGCCAGCAAAACCAGACTCCGCGCCAGCCGAAACAACGTCGGGCGCTGCCAGGAGGCAACCGTGCAGAACTCAGCCCGGCAGAATGAAGCCGATATGAACTCGCCGGAGTCCCGGAAGGCCGTCTTTCGAAGACTTGTCGATCTCTATGCTGCGGCAGACGTGTCCTCGCTCGATCAGGTGATCCCGCCCGATTACGTCGGGCACACCTCCGCCGGTGACCGTGACCGCGAAGGATTCCTTCAAAGCATACTGTATTTTCACAACCTGTTCATCTACACCAAGGATTCGTTCACTATCGAAGATCAGTTGGTGGCCGGCGAAAAGGTTGTCACCCGCATGACTGCCCATGTCCGTTCCCGCGAAACCGGGGAGCCCATCACGCTGTTGGGCATCAACATCGCTCGCATCATTGACGGAAAAATCGTCGAAGAATGGAATACGTGGGAACAGCTGAAGACTCCGAAAAGTTAGAGCGGGAAACACTTTGCCGCGGCGCACAACGTGATCCCTGCAAATCAGGTGCTCTGGGCGGTGGCGTGCTCACCAGAATGGGGCGGACTGCCGAACGTCACCGCCGTCGCGGCCGTGCGGTTCCGATCCGAATACGCCAGGGCGCCGCCGGCGAACGTCAAGCGTTCGATTCCCGGTAGAACTTCGCTCCCGCGACGGTGGCCACCACCACTTCCACGATCCCCCAGACCATAATCGTGATCCACATCCCCAGCGGGACCCAGTCTGTTATGGGCAGCGTCGCCGAGCCCAGCAGCCAGCCGGTGAACCACATCACCAAGCCCGCGCACACTGCGGTCTTGGGACCGGCGCCGAACCGCGGAAGAATCGCCGCATAGATCCAGACCGACCCGATCCCCGCGATGAATCCCCATACATTGAAAAGCGCAATTTGCGTCGCTGTGAAGGTCGGCGGCCGGTTGAGCGAGCGCGACACCTCCTCCCACTGCGAGGCCAGCAGGACCCCGTTGAGCAGGTACTCGCCCACGTTGATAATCAGGCCGCAGAGCAGCCCCGCCAGAACCACCCGTCCCAGGTTAATAGGTTGCATGGTTCCGAATTGTAGCTCCGGGACCACTCGGATGCAATCTCTCGGATGCAGTCTCCAGTGCCGGCCTCGGTCGGCCTCCGGGCGTCGAACTGTCTACTCCTTCCTTTCGAAAACAACTTCGACTTCGACGGCGGCTCCGGTCGGAAGCGAGGCGAACCCGAGCGCGCTGCGGGCGTGATATCCATCGCCGTCTTTGCCGAACACCTGGTGCAGAAGGTCCGAGGCGCCATTGATGACCAGATGCTGCTCAATGAAATCCGGCGCGGAGTTTACGCAGCCGAGCACCTTGACCACGCGCAGACCGTCGAGCGTCCCGTTCACGTTCCAGACAGAGTTCAGGATCTTCTCCGCGCAGTTCCGGGCGGCCTTGTAGCCTTCCTCCGTCGACATGCCCGCGCCCAGCTTCCCTTTCACGTCGCTGACGTGGCCGGACGACCACAACTGCTTCCCGGTGCGGACGCAAAGGTTCAGATAACCCGGCGTCTGCTTCTCGAATCGAACGCCGAGGCTTTCGGCGATTTGTTGAGGACTCATGCGATCTTCAATTCTACATCGGGCCGGCGGGTATGCGACGATGCAAGATCGGAGGATTCGTAGGACCCATAACGTGGACAGAAACTGGATTCTCGCCGGAGGAGCGGTCCTGGCTGCCGCCGCCGGACTCGCCTACGGCCGCTCGCTCGCCAACGGCTTCGTCTATGACGACACCAAGGTGATTCTCGAAGCCCGCGCTCCACGCTCCGTGGCGTCCTTCGCCCGCATCTTTGCCGAGCGCCACTTCTACAACCTGCCGTATTACCGCCCGATCACCCGAGCCACTCTTCTCGGGCAGAAGGCGCTGCACGGTGACGAGCCGGCTCTGTTTCACGCGGTCAACGTGGTTCTGGCGGCGGGCGTCGCCTTCTTGGCCTTTCTCCTGCTTCGGCTGCCCGTGTTCGGCTTGCCGCCGCCGGCGGCGCTGGCCGCCGCGGCGCTGTTTCTGCTGCACCCCGTTGCGTCCTCCTGCGTCTACCCGGTGTCCTCGGGCCGCGAAACGCTGATGCCCACCGCCTGGATGATTGCCGCGGTGCTGTGCTGGATCAAGGACCGGAAGCGGGCGGCATGGGCGCTGTTTGCCGGGGCGCTCCTGTGCAAGGAATCCGCCGTGGTGACGCCGGCGTTGTTCGTGCTAGCCGACCTCACGCTCCACCCTCCACCCCGGCGCGGCCGCTGGTTGGCGCGTTACTGGCCGGCGCTCGTTGTCCTCGCCGCTTACTTCGCGATTCGCCATTGGCTGTTCGGCGGCGGCGAATACCAGGCCGGCAGCCCGAAGGGCTTCGCACTTTCGTATCTGTACGCGGTGCAGACGCTGTTCGTCCCGTTCGTCGAACTGCGCTACGAGCCGGGCGTGGCGCAGTGGCTGTCCCCCGCCCGGGCTGTGCCCGCCCTGCTGGCGGCCGCCGCCGTGGCCGTCATGCTTTGGCGAAAGCGGGATCCGCGCGCCTTATTCTGGGCCGGCTGGTTCGCGGTCCTTCTTCTTCCGACCGCGAACGTCATCCGTCAGGAGGCGGCCTTCGACGAACGGTATGTGTTTCCGGCATCCCTGGGCCTGTTCGCGATGCTCGCCGTGGCAGCGCCGCCGCGCCCGTGGACCTTCGCCGCGGCCGCGCTCCTGGCGGCGGCCGCCGGCGGGATCAGCTTTGCGCGCTCCTCTTCCTTCGCTGACGATATCGCCTTCAGCTCGCAGTGGCTGCGCACGAATCCCGCCGCGTTCAATGCACTCTACAACCTCGGCATGGCGTACGACAGGCTCGGAATGCGCGCCGAAGCGGTGGCCGCCTACCGCGAGACCATCCGCCTCCAGCCGAAGCTCGCCGACGCCCGCAATAATCTCGGAAAATCACTGCTCGAACTCGGCGCCCGGGACGAGGCTGAAGCGTCCTTGCGCGAGGCGGTGCGGCTGAATCCGAACCTCGGCGTCGCCTGGGTCAACCTGGGCGCGCTCCTGGTCGATTCCGGCCGGGCAGCCGAGGCCGCGGCGGCGCTCAACGAAGGCCTCCGGTTGTTGCCGCGCTACGCGCCGGCCCACTTTTATCTGGGGATGGCGCTCGAACAGACCGGGCGGTTGACGGAAGCCCGGAGCAGCTACCGGCGGGCGGCGGCGCTCGATCCGCTCCATGAGGAAGCCCGCCGAAGGCTGGAACGACTCGATTCCCGCTGAGTTTCAGGCCCCGGCCGCGGCGGCCGCCGGCCGGGACAGTTCGACGCCCGCGATCTGGCGGCAGTCTTCTTCGACCATCTCCTCCACCAGACGCCGGAAGCCGGCGCTGTGACGCCACCCGAGAACCGATTGCGCCTTGGAAGCGTCACCGAGCAGAATGTTGACTTCCGCCGGCCGGTACAGCGCCGGATCGATCGTGACGTAGTCGCGGTAGTCGAGACCCGCGTGGCGGAACGCCAGATCGACGAACTCGCGCACGCTGTGTGTTTCCCCGGTCGCCACAACGAAATCGTCCGGCACCGGCTGCTGGAGCATCCGCCACATCGCCTCGACGTAGTCTCGCGCGTGACCCCAGTCGCGCTTGGCGTCCAGGTTGCCGAGCCGCAGCTCCTTCGCCTTGCCGGCCAGGATCCGCGCCACGCCCGCCGTGATCTTGCGCGTGACGAACTCGAATCCGCGGCGCGGCGATTCGTGGTTGAACAGAATCCCGTTTGCCGCGAACAGCCCGTAGGCTTCCCGGTAGTTGCGCGTCAGCTCGAAGCCCGCCACCTTGCTGATGCCGTAGGTGGAGCGCGGGTGGAACCGCGTGGTCTCGCGCTGCGGAACCTCTTCGGCGTGGCCGAACATCTCGCTCGAACCGGCGAAGTAGAACCGGCATTGCGGCACCACGTTCTTCAGACACGACAAAATGTAATGCGTGCCGTTGATGTTGGTGTTCAACGTCGAGAACTCGTCGTCGAACGAGTAACTGACGAAGCTCTGCGCGGCCAGGTGGTAGCACTCGTCCGGACGGACCTTCTCGACGACCTGGTAAAGGCTGGCGTAGCTTTCGAGCGAAGCCGCATGCAGCGTGATCTGCGACTGAACCGCAGCCAGGCGCGACAACCGGCCGACCGGGTCCTCCAGCGCCACGCGGCGAACGATGCCGTGAACGTCATACCCCTTCGCCACCAGCAGCTCCGCCAGATAGGATCCGTCCTGGCCCGTGATGCCGGTGATCAAAGCGCGCTTCGGCGCCGGGGAAGGGGACATGTAACCCCTCATCTTAACATTCAGGTCTTGGCTCGCCAACCTCGGAGTGCCCGCCCGGCTCGGCGATCGCGTGACGGTTCAGCATGAGAACGCCGGCGGGATTCCCCCCCTTTTCCGCGAGCCGGGCATGGCGCCAGGCGGCCGGATAATCGCCCCGGACGGCATAGATCTCGCACAACGCCTGGTGCGCAGGAGCGTGGCCGGGATCGATCCGTACGGATTCGAGCAGCAGCGCCAGTGCCCTGTCCTGGTGTCCTTGCGAGCGGTACAGCCGGGCCAGGTTGGCGTACGGCGCGGGATTGGACGGTTCGGCGGCGATCCACCGTAGTTGCTCGTCGATCGCCCGGCCTGTTTGTTCGTCCAGCGCGAATTCCACGACGTCCTTGCGCCAGAAACCCATCGGCCCTAGCGTAGCGCACTTCCTCCGCGTCGCTTGAAGCTGCGCCGGATCCCGACGCGCCGGATGGGACTCAGGGCGTCACTCCGACAATCCGCGAGTCCGTCTGGAACTTGCGATAGTTCTCGTACAACGTCTCGATCTCCAGATCGAACTTCTTGACCGCCGCCAGCCGCGCCTGGCCCCGCAGGTATACGCGGGAGGGAACCCAGATCTCCCCCGCCCGTTTCGCCTCGAACAGGAACTTCGTCCCCGGGCTGACCCGCACGAGCAGCCAGCCCAGCGAATACGTGTCGATGAACTCCACCTCGGCCCGCGCCCAGCGAAGATCTTCCCTGGTGATCCATAACTTGCCTTTGGTCTTCCGGAGCGCTTCGCCGCGCCGGCTCTGGGGACGGAAACCCGGCCGCGGATCGCATTGGATCAGCCAGCATCGGACCCCGCCCGCCAGATCCTCGCCGAGCAGCCGGAAGTCGTAGGCGTCTACGATTTCCTGACGGAACTTCTTCTCCTGCTCGATCTCTTTCCGCTCCTCCGCCTCGCGGCCGATCCGGTCCCGCCCGCTTTCCCGGCTTCGTTTCGCCATCTCGCGGTCCAGCTTCTCCTGCTCCTTCCGGGCTTCGGCGGCGGGAAGAGGCTTTCCGTCCCGTTCGATGAGGCGCGAGTACGGCCGTCCGTACAGGACGGTCACCTCGAACGTCTTCTGCTCCACCTTCTTCGGGGTCACGCCGTCGAACTCGGTCTGCCGGATCTTGCGCAGGTAGGTGTAATTCCTGCGTTCCTCGACCTCGGAGATGTCGCGCAAGGCCGACCTCCGGACCAGTTCCCTCGGATCGGGCGTTTCCCCAGCGAAGGCCGCCGCCGAGACCAGCGCAATCAGGCGCATCGGTGCAAGCAGACGCATCCGGAAGCCCGGAGGTTCCCTGCTGGCTCCATCCCGGCGTTCATTTGGCTGCCGCTCGTTCGATCCTCCCGAACATCTGGCCGCCATGTCCCTTGCTGCTGGACCACATGCCCGCATACTGGTCCCGGTAGAAGACTAGCCGGACGGTGAAGGTGCCCATTCCCGGAATCGTGACGTCCGTCAGGCTCATCACGGGCGTGTCGCCCGCCCAGTTCACCTTGACCGGAACCGGCACCGTGACGTCGTGGGAACCGTATTGAATCCGCGAGTGCACCATCCACAGATCACCCGCCGTCTTCGTCACCCTCGAGATCGTGTAGCGGTCCTCCCGGAGAGTGTTCGACCTGCCCGATGTGAACGACCCGATGAGGGTTGCGTTCGTCAGCATCCGCGAAAATTCTTCCTCGTTAGGGGCTTTCCGCGCGCAGGAAGCGAGCAGCGCCGCGGCGAGCAGCAGGCCAGTCTTGCCGGTCATGCGACAGATCTTACCACCGCGCGGATCCGGCGCTCCGGGAACCCAATCAGGGAGGAGCCAGCCGGCGCACCGTGTCGATAGTATCCGCCTCCGCGGCCTGTTTGTCCGGACGGTACCGCTTCACGCGCGCGAATCGCAGCGCCAGGCCGCTGGGATAAGTCGGGCTCGCCTGCACTTCGTTGAAGGCGATCTCGGCGACAATGCGCGGTTCCAGATAGACAGTGTACTCATCCCGGCCGATCGCGATCTTCTGGAACTCCTCCGTCTGCCAGGCGAGCATGTCGTCGGTCAGTCCCTTGAACGTCTTGCCCAGCATCGCGAAGCCGCCCGTGCCTGGATCCCTCGCGCCGAGATGCAGATTGCTGAGCCAGCCCCTCCGGCGGCCGCTGCCCCATTCGGCGGCGAGAATCACCAGGTCGAGCGTGCGGGCCTGCTTGATCTTGAGCCAGCTTTGCCCCCGGGCTCCCGCCTCGTAGGCCGACTGGGGCGACTTCGCCATGATACCCTCGTGACCAAGATCGAGAGCCGACTGAAGAAACTCCCCCGCCCGCGCCGGGTCCGACGTGACGATGTGCGGAACCACCAGTCCGGGCGGCGACACGCGAACCAGCTCGGCAAAGCGAGCCGACTGGGCTTCGTCGAGCAGGGAGCGGCCCCCGGCCAGCAGGATGTCGAACCAGAATGGAGTGAGGGGCAGTTCGCGCCGGACTCGGTCCACATCAAGCCGCCGGCCGAAGCGGCGCATCGTCACCTGGAAAGGCTGCGGGCGGCCCTCGGCCGTCAGACTGAGGACCTCACCGTCGAGGATCAACTCGTTCACGGGCATCGCGCGGACCAACTCCACCACTTCCGGCACGGCCCCGGTGACATCATTCTGTCCCCGGGAAAACACGACCACATCCCCCGACTTGTGCGCCTGCACGCGCGCCCCGTCGAGCTTGAACTCGAGCGCCGCTTCGCCAAGTCCGGACAACGCCTCCCCGACATCTTCCGCTGTTTGCGCCAGCATCGGCTGAACCGGATGAAACAGGCGGACCTGAAACCGATCGAGCCCCGCGGCTCCGCGCTCCAGCACGGCGCCCGCCACCGGGACGATGCCGCCAGCCATCATCGCCGCGCGCCGGACCCGTTCCGCTGACACGCCCGCGGCTTTGGCGACGCCTTCCGCCAGGATGCCCTCGAGCGCGCCCTGCCGGAGTTCGCCGGTGAGAAGTCCCGACAGGAACTGCTGCTCCCCGTCTGTGGCGCGGCTCAAAAGCTCGCGCAGACCATCGAGTTTCTCCGTGCGCCCCTGGGCGGCGGCGATGGCGGTCAGGCGCCGGTCGACTTCGAGCAGGTCGAGCGACGGCGTCGCAGCGGGCGGGGCCAGGGCTTCCCGCAGAGACCGGTGGGCGACGCCGATCTTGCCCTGGCGAGGTTCGCCCGCCAGGTAACCGGCCGCTATTTCGACCTCGTCCGGCTGGAGCCGACGGAGAAATCCGGCGAGCAGATCGACCTTGCCAAGCCTCCGCGACGTGGCGGCGACGTCCCGCGAGAGTTCGACGAGAGCGGAAAAGAGCATGGACTCCGCCTGCTTGGCGTCCCTTGGACTTGGCGCGCCCGCCGCTCTACGCGGCGGCTTTCAGGAAACGCGCGGCCAACTCCTCCGCGCTGACGCGGTTCCAGGTTTCGTTCACCTGCAACTGGAGCCATTCGCCGGCCGGCGCCGCGGCGCTGACCCCGTTTTCCTCGAGCCGCCGCCGGAACTCCGCCGCGCTGACCTCCACCGGGCGGATCCGGAAGATATTCGTGCCGTTCGGTATCCGGGCGATCTCAAACTTCGCGCTGGCGCCTAGCGCGCGGATGACCGCCTCCGACGTTTCCACCGCCTTGCGGTAGCGCTCGGCGAACCCTTCCAGATGATGCGACGTCACAGCGGCGAACGGCCAGCCATGAGGCAGGCCGCCGCCGAACATTCGCCGCGTGTGAAAGAGACCGTCAATCAGCGACCGCGGTCCCGCCAGCACCGCGCCGCTCGGCGAGTTGAAATACTTGTACGCCGACACATAAACGGTGTCGAACAGTTCCGTGTACCGCCGGATGGGCCGCCCGGTGTAGCCGCACTCGAGGAACAGGCGGGCGCCGTCCATGTGCATGCCGATCTTGCGCTCACGCGCCCAGGCGGAGATCCGCTCCATTTCCTCGAAGTCGAACCGTTCGCCGCTCTTGCGCCGTACGGGGCTTTCAATCTGAATGGCCCCGATAGGTACAACGACCCGGCCGGTCTCGGCATCGGTCGCCGCTGCCTGGACCTCGTCCAGGGTGAACGTGGCCCTTCCGGGCGCCAGCCCGACCATATTCAGCCCGCTCAGCGTCTGGCAGCAATCGCCGCAGTCGCGGAAGAGATGACTCTCGGCCTGCACCAGGACGCGCCTCCGGGTTCCGGCCAGAATCCGCACCGCGATCTGGTTGGCGAGGGTGCCGGTTGCCATCCAGATGGCTGTTTCCTTGCCGAGAATCTCCGCCATGCGCTTCTCGAGTTCCTCGACCGCGCCGCCGAGCGAATAGTTGTCGGGTTGGGCCTTGCCCTGAGCCGCCAGTCTGCCGAGGAGTTCCGCATACTGCTCCGGCGTGTACGGCACGCCGTCGCCCGTGGCGTGGACCCGCGCGGGCGCGGGCGACGTGGCGGCGAGCGCGGCCAGCGGGGTGGCGAAAAGAGTACGTCGGCGGAAACGGGTGGCCATGGTGGTCCCAGTGTATCGCGGTTCAGCGCGGGCCTGGACTGACTGCGCCCCGTGCCGGGAAGCCCAGCTCCTCCATCCGGCGCAGGAGTTCTTCTACGAAGCGGACTCCGGCGGAGCCGGTCCGCTGAACGTGGTACATGATCCCGACGCTCTCTTGTCCGGCGCTAGCCGCGCGGAGATCGGCCATTACGGCGTCCATGGAGCGGAACCGGACCGGAGCGCAGCCAGTGACCACGTCGATCGAGATGTCCTGCCGCCTCAGAACCGTGCGTGGCCGGTATCGGCGGTTTCCGGAAAGGATCTCGAACCCAAGCCGCGCCAGGGCCGCGTGCGCCACGCCGGAGGTCCGGTTCCATGGCGGCACGTAGCCGTTGACGGAAACGCCGAGCCGTTGCTCCAGGATCTCGCGTCCGCGAGCCAGTTCATCGCCGATCGTCCGGGCGCCCAGATGCGCCGGGAACTCGTCATGGTAGTCCCGCGGCCGGGCCCGGTTCACATGCGCGACACCATGTTGAAACACCGCCACGGCCGGTGTCCGCCACAGCGCGCGGACGGTTCCGCGCCGCAGGTGTTCGGGAATGACGGCGGCGATCGCGGGCAGTCCGCGTTCGGCGAACAGTGCCAGCACGCCGTGGACGGCCTCGTCCTCCGGTCCCACGTCATCCACGCGGTGGAAAAGCATCAAGCACCCCGATTCCAGGCCGGTAGGCGCCGGCCGCGCTGCGGACCTGAAGACCCTCGGGCCGCGAAACGCTCCGGTAGTGGAATATGTAGCTCGCGGTCGCGATCCCGGCCGTCCTGCCGAGGGCGGACCACCGCGCTTGCAGCTCGTCTTCATTGCCGGCCATGCGGCAGGCCGGGTCGAAGACGCACCGGCGCGAGTACCGGCCCGCCCGCCAGACGCCGGTGCGGGCCATCATGAAGAACCCGTTGATCCGGCTTCGAAGCGGCGCTTTGCCGCGAAGAGCCCGGGCCGTTGCGCCAATGCTCCGCGCAGAGTCGTCCAATTCACTGGGTGCGTCGAGATACAGGCGGACATCCTGGGCCGCCGCGTGGCCCGGCGCATTCGAGACCGGGCCTACGAGGTCCAGCCCGGATTCCAGCGCATCGACCAGCGGTTCAAACCATCCCGGTGAAAACAATACGTCGCTGTTCGTGCACACGACGTAGTCAGACCGGCGTTCGAAGGCGAAGCGCAGGCCGGCGTTCCACGAGCGGGTCAGTCCGCCACGCCGCCCAAAGCGGACTCTCCGGCCGCCGCCGGGCCAGGTCCGCCAATCGACTGCATCCCACTCCGGACTGCAATCGTCGACAACGATGTGCTCGACCGTGGCGCCGCGCGGCGCATGCCGCACCAGCGAACGCACGGCGGCGCGGGCGTACGCAAAGTGGTTGTACGTCGGGATCACGACACATACGCGCGGAGCGGCGGCCAACCTACCGCGCTCCCTGCCGCCGCGCCCAGAAGCGGGAGTCGGGCCAGCGCTGTTCCCGTGCGTACTGCTCGCTGAGCCCCAGGAGATACGCGTCGAACGCCCGGCTGATCGCGAACACGTAGGCATCCTGCGCGACTCCATCCCCCCGCGCCATGCCAGCCGCGGCCCGCGCCGCGTAGTAGCCCGAACCCATCGCGGCGCCGATTCCATGCGAGGCAACCGGATCGTGCGCCGCCGCGGCGTCGCCCACGGCCAGCCATCCCTCGCCCGCGATCGACGCCAGCCGCTCGGATCCCGCCGCCCACACCCGCGGACCTCTGACGATTCGTCCGCCGCGAAGCCGCTCCGCGGTATGACGCGTTTCGCCGGCGAGCCGCCACCAACCCTCCGCGGTCCGCGCCTGCGAGAATGCCGCCGAGTCCGCGTCGGTCGCCAGGAAGACGGCCAGGCGGCCGTTTTGCAGCGCGCCGGAGTACCACCATCCGCAGCGGACGGCTTCCACGAGCGTGAACGAGTCTTCCGCCGGCACGCCCTCGACCTCGGCGGCGATCGCGACCAGCGGATCCAGCCGGCTCCGCCGGATACTGAGCTTTCGCGCCACCGCGGCGCTCCTGCCCGTCGCGTCGATCACGAAATCCGCCGTGGCCGCTTCTCCGCCTGCGATCAACTCCCATTCCCGGCCTCGCCGCCGGCATTCCACGACCGGCCGGCCAAACTTCCAGGCGGCGCCGGCGGCGGTCGCGGCGGAGGCCAGCATTTCCGAGAAGTCGCGCCGATGGAGCCGGAACGACGTCCCGTGACGCCGGAAGAGAAAGTCTGAACCGGCGGGGGCATCGGAACCCCAAACCGCGCGGCTGCCGTAGACGCGCCGGTGTGGTCCTGTCTCCAGCGCTTCCCTCAGCCCCAGCCGGTCGAGCAGCGGACCGAAGACCGGAGAGAGACAGTCCCCGGGATGGTCGCGCGGTCCCCCTTCGCGTTCGTACACGCACACCTCGAACCCCTGGCGCGCCAGTTCCATCGCGGCCACTGCGCCGGCGGGGCCTCCGCCCACCACCGCCACTCTCATAGTCAGTGCTCGGAACGGCTCCGGACGCGCCGCGGCAGGGAAACGGCGCTTCCCGCCGGGCCGCCGGCGCCCTCGGCCTCCCTGACCATCGGGACCTTCACGCCGAAGGGATCCTCGACCCACACGGTCTGCCTCACTGTGGGATCGTCGATCAGAAACTTCTCTCCGCGGCCCGTTTCCACCCAAATCTCGCCATCCAGCCCCAGGACCGCAAAGTCGGGAGGCGCAGGCTGGCGGGTCACGATTCCCATCTGGTCCCATTCGGCGATCATGTTGTTAATGCGGGTCTGGTAGGCCGACCCGAGGTCGCGCAGCCAAAACTGCCGGTTGTCGAAATGCTTGAGCCGCTGCGCCACCGGAAGCGTCGAATCGAGCAGCCGCTCGTAGGCCGGCAGAGGCAGCACCTGATTGGGAACCCGGGCGGGCCAATAGGCGGGAAGGGGCAGGTAGGTCGAAGCGTCGTAACCGGACAGGCAACTGGCGGCGTCGGTCTGCCATGGCACGCCCATCCAACGAGTCAACGCGCCGGGGCCACTCCCGGTCAGGGGGCCGGCGGGAGATAGGGCAATCGCCGGCCGCAGGATCGGACCGTAATCATCGACAACCGGTTCGCCTTCGGCTGGGATGTTCAGACGGAACGGCCTCTTCCACATTCTCGGAACCCGGAGAATCCACGTCAGCTCAAACCCGGGATGGAAGGGTCCGCCCAGGCAGTCCTCGAGCGCCGCCCTGTCCAGAGCCGCCGGCTGCTCCCCGGCCGGAAGGGCTTCCAACTTCGAGGGAGCGACTGGAACCCGGTCCTCATTCAGGAAGGCTCCCAACGCCCAACGCTCCATCCAGTCATATTGCATCCGGGTGAGTGAGAGGGACTGGAATGGCGTGTTCGGAAAGTCGCCGTGACCGTCGCCATAAAGCGGAGGCAGTTTGGCGGGCTCGGGCAATTCTCCGCTGGGCTTCCGCAGCAGTTCGAACAGCATCTGCCGCATCGGCGCGGAGGCAGGGGAAGGATCGCTGAGTCTGGCGAGAATGTCTTTGCGCGTCAGATTTCCCGGAGAGTTGACCCCGAACAGGATGTAGAAGCCCTGGTTCACCCACTGGAGGTCCACGAGCCGGTGAAGGATCGGCCGGATGTGCGCGTTGAACCGGACTTCGTCGGCCGGTGGAATCCAGCCCAGACGGGTGAACAGATCCAGGACAACATCGTACATCGTGACCGGCGACGTGATTCCCTGCGCAAAGTTTGGCGGGGCGACCACGACGGTCGCGGGTTCCGCCTCGATCGTCTTTCCGTCGATGGTGAGCGTGGCGCGCACCGGACCGTCGGCGACATCGTCGTGCCAGCCGTCGTTGTTTGAGAAGTCCGCTGCCGGCGCGTAGCTGGGCAAGCCCGGTGCGGAGAGCCCGCGTCCTCCCAGCACCACCAGCCGTCCCGCTTCGTCCGTGCGGATCTCGCCAAGATAGACGGGAACACCCATGAAGGAACCCGTATCGAACGCCGGGGCGGTCTGGTTTACGCCGGAGACCCGGCGCGGCCCCGGATCGATGACGAGCACAGACCGCGCTCGGCCGAGCAGGTGCGCATTCCGGAACGTCGATTCGAGCGCGAAGTCGCCGAGGTCCATCGGGTTGTTGACCTGGTACCACGCCGCTTTCCGGTTGGCGATGTGCACCCGCCACTCAATCTGTGCATCGGCGGCGGTGATTTCCTTGACCACCTTCCCGGCCGAATCGAACCCGTAGATGCGAAATCGCGCCGCCTGCCGTTTGACCCGCCCCTGCACATCCTTGTAAGGGGGAGGCGGGACGATTCCGGGAACTTCCGGCCCGTGAAAAAACTCCTCTGGCGCGTTACCCAGGCGGGCGATACCGATGCCGGGGTGGATCGCATACCGCACAATTTCTTCAGCCATTTCGGTAGGTCCTCACTTTCGCGAATCTGCGGAAGAACCAGTCGTCGTCGCGGATCCGGCGGGCCGCCCAGTAAGACCGCCTCTCGGCGATATCCGTTCCGGCGGTCAACGCCAAGGCCGCCGGGAAATGCTTTTCGCGGCAGAGGGCCCGCGCGACCCGCTCGATCCGCGCGGGCTTGAAGTGAATCAGGGCCAGCCGGAGGCGATTGTGCAGAATCGTGTCGAACCCGACAGGGTAAGGTTGTTCGGTCCGAAACAGGTGCCGTACGCGCACCGATGGCTCCACCCATTGTTCGTATCCCAGCAGCCAGAGGCGCAGACAAAACTCATTGTCGACGCCGCCCGAGCAAATCATGCCGCCGTCGAAGCCGCCGGCTTCGAAGAAGCGCTTCCGGCGGATCGCCAGGCACGCTCCGGGCAGAATCGGCACGCGGCCGGGCCGCTTCCGGGGCGCGAGCCAGCCGGCAAGCAGCGCCGGTCCTTCAAAGTGAAGCCCGCCACCGATTCGCCTGGGCTCGTCGGCGTCGACGATGAGAGGCGAGGCGCCCCCGGTTCGCGGGTCCGCCGCCCGTTCGGCAAGCGGGCGCCACCAGTCCTTGTCGAGCCACAGGTGCGCGTCGCAGAAGATCAGCACCTCGCCCCGCGACCGGGCCGCGCCGAGGTTCCGCGCGCCCGCCACGCCGAGGCCGCCCGCGCGTACCAGCCGGGCCGGTGCGCGCTTCGACGCCAGAAACCGGCAGCAGCCGTCGGCCGACTCGTCGTCGACGACGAGCAGGTCCGTTCCTGTTGGAACCGTGTCGAGCAGGTTTTCGACCGTCCGCCTCAGGTGTGTCCTTTCATTGCGGGCCACAACAATGACGCCGAGCCTGGTGTCTCTCTTGATGCCCGGCATGACGTTTCGCGATCATAACATGGTCGTGACGCCGCTGGTCTCCTGCATTCTCGCCACACGCGGCCGGCCCGCATTTGTCCGCCAGGCCGTGCGCTGCTTCGAATCCCAGACCTACCCCATGCGGGAACTGGTCGTCGTCGACAACGGCGTTCCCTCCGTTCGCGAACTATGCCTGGGAAGGCGCGGGGTCCGCTACATCCGCCTGCCCGCTGACATGACCACCGGAGCCAAGCTGAACATCGGCATCGGCAGCGCGTCCGGCGACATTCTGCACAAGTTTGACGACGACGACTATTACCACCCGCGCTTTCTCGAAACCGCCATGAAGCACTGGCCGGAGACGAATCAGGACCGGACAATTCTCGCCTGGGACTCCTTCCTGGTCCTCATCAAGGGCGATCCCCTGTTGCGCCACTCCGGTCCAGGCTGGCGGGCCGGGGGAACTCTTTGCTTCTCCCGCGCCCTGTGGGAACGTCAGCCGTTCCGGGACCTTCCCCGGTCGGTCGACTCGCGGTTCCTCGATGACCATCAGCAGCAGGCCCGCGTCGTCCGGGTCCGCGCCCCGGAGCTCTATATCGTTGTTCGTCATGGAGGCAACACCTGGAAGCAGTTCTCGGACGGCGAGGCGGTGGAATCGTTTTTCCGGAAGCTGACGCCGTTTCCGAAGCCCGTCGATCAGGTGGTGGCGCGCCGAGACCGCGATTTCTACCGCGCGCTCGTCACCGCCGCACCGCCAGCGTCAACCCGTCGCCGATCGGCAGCAGCGCCAGCCAGACCCGGTCGTCGCCCGCGGCAAACCGGTTGAAGTCGCGGATCGCCACCGTCTCACTGTCGTTGACGGCGGGGTCGGCCACCCGCCCGTACCACAGTGTATTGTCGACGGCGATCAGCCCGCCCTGCCGGACCAGTTTCAGCGCGTGCTCGTAGTAGGAACGGTAGTTTTCCTTGTCGGCGTCGATGAACACGAAATCGAACGTGCCCGCGTGGCCCTCCGCCTCGAGCGCGGCCAGCGTTTCGAGGGCCGGCGCCAGCCGCAGGTCGATCTTGTGCTCGACTCCCGCTTCGCGCCAGTACCGCCGCGCCACCGAAGTCCATTGCTCGCTGACGTCGCAGGCGACGATGCGTCCGTGCGGCGGCATCGCCGTCGCCACGCACAGCGAGCTGTAGCCGGTAAAGACGCCGATCTCGAGCGCCTTCGTGGTCCCGGTCAGCCGCGTCAGAAGACTCAGCAGTCTGCCCTGCTCCGGCGAGATCTGCATTCGCGCCATCGGGTCGAGAAGTGTCTCGGCCCGGAGGCGTTCAAGGTAGGCGGCCTCCGGTTGCGACACGGAGCGAATGTAGTCAAGCAACCCGCTGGTGACCTGAATGTGCTGGGAAGACATCGATTGTCCGATTGTCGCAAACAGCACAGAAGTGCCGAGAGGCCGTGTCAACGAAGCGGGGAATCCCCCGGGCGGTCCGCAACGACAAGGCTTCCGACCAGCAGCATCATCGGCGCCAGCGGAATGTGATAGCGGGCCACGTTGAAAAAAGGGAACGACACGGCGGTGTAGGCCAAAACGGTCCAGGCAAGCAACCGGACGCCGTCGCCCGCCTCGAACAGCCTTCTCCCGCGATACGCGCCCACAAACGCCAGGACCCAGACGCCGATCCACCAGACCTGGCTGACCGCCTGGAGAAGAACGTAGACCCGCCCCTTGATGTTGAGCGGAGCGGAGAGGGACCAGTAGAAACCGGCGGTATCCTCGCCGAGAAAGCAGATCATCCGCTCGGCGTTCTGCCGCAGGTATCGCCATGTGTTCTCACGGATCCAGGCCCGGCTTGCCTTCGGCGCTTCCTCGTAAAACCGGGCTTCGTTGAATCCAACCTTTCGCACCAGTTCATCGAGGGCCCTTTCCTCATAGTCGAATCCCACGTATCCGTTGGCGGCGAGCAGCAGGGCGGAGGATCCGGTGCCGGACACCAGCACCGGGATTCCGAGCCTGTAGTTCCGTATCGTCCATGGCGCGATCACCAGACCGGTGAAGAGCGTCGCGACCGCCACCGCGAGCACTCCGGATCGGCGAAGCCTTCCGCCCCGGATATGGTAGAGCAGCCAAAGCGCCGGCATGATCAATGCCGTGGGCCGGATCAGTACGGTCACCCCGTTGGCCACGCCCGCCAGCGCGGCGTTCCACAACCGCCGTCCTGAATCGCCTTCCGCCGACCGGATGGTCCAGATCGCCGTCAGGATCCCCAGAAACATCAACTGCATCTCGTAAGCGGCAATCCCCGTGTAGCCGATGTTGCACGGCCAAATGGCCAGCATAGACACCGCCAGAACCGCCGCCGCCCGATTGATCAGCCGCGTCCCCAGGTGGAGCATCGCCAACGAAGTCCCGACGTACGCCAGGATGTTCGTAACGGCGGGCAGATAGGCGGACTTGCCCAAGAGCCACATCCACCCGGCCAGGAAGAACGTGTATCCGGGCGCCCTGTAGGCATACCAGCGTGAACCCGCCGCTGTTCCCGTCCAATACTCGCCGGTGGCGAGCAGGCGTTCGGCCAGTTTCACGTACTCGTCCGCGTCGGAGACCTGGACCGGACGCACGGCCGCCACCCAGGCGACACGAAGCGCGACGCCGCCGGCGATCGCCGCCCAGGGCAGCGCCGGGAAACGCAGCAGCGTCCGGCAGGCTCCGATCCAGCCTTCGGGAACTCTGCCCGACAACCATGCGAGCAGCGACACCGACGCGATCCCGATCGGCCAGAGGACCCAGGAACGGTCGTTCAGAATTCGCCACGGAAGGCTGACGAAGGCCAGCAAACAAAGCAGGAGCCAGCAGCCGGAAACCGCGCTCCGAAGCAGCCGGTCGAGCGGGCCGGTTTCCGTCGCCTCCGGCAGGCCGGTTTCTCCCCGAGTCGGCATTGCCGATCAGTTTACCATCAGCCCCGCGCCTCCAGTCTCCGAACGAGGCCCCCGAGCCCGGGCGGTCAGATCCACTACTTTATGCCGTGCCTTCTCCACCCTGTGCTACAATACGTGGCGTGCCGCACTCCCGGGCGAAGGAGGCTTACTCGCGATCCGAGGCGATCCGCCTGGCGCGAATCACGCCGCGCCAGCTTCTGCGATGGGAGAAGATTGGTCTGGTCGAGCGGCGTTCTACCTACAGCTTTCCGCAACTGACCGCGCTTCGGACGCTCGCCGGACTCTTCGCGAGCAAGGTTCCTGCACGCCGGATTCGCGCCGCGGTAGCGGCGATCCGGGCCAGGTCCGGCGGGACGGAGCCGCTTTCCGAGGTCCGGCTGATTGCCGACGGAAAGTCGGTGCATGTTCAGGTGGACGGCCAGTGCGTCGAACCCTTGACCGGCCAGACCCGTTTCGATTTCGACCACGCCGGGGCAAACGCGACGGTATCCCTTCTCAAAACGGAGGCGCAGGACCGGGAAGCCGCGCGCCAGCGGCAGCGCGAAGCGGAGCATTGGTTTCTCAAGGGAGTGGAACTCGAGCAGACCGGCGCCCCTCGCGACCAGGTGATCGACGCCTACCAGGTCGCCATTTCGCTCGATCCCGGCTTCGCCGCAGCGCTGGTGAACCTGGGCACGGTCTACTTCACCGCCCGGGACTTGAGCCGGGCTGAGAAATACTACGCCCGAGCCATCGAGGCAAATCCGAAGTATCCTCTGGCCCACTTCAACACGGCGAATCTCTGGGACGAACGCGGTGAACACTCCAAAGCCCTCGAACACTACCTCAAGGCGCTCGAACTCGATCCCAACTACGCCGACGCCCACTACAACATCGCGCTGCTCTACCAGAACCGCGGTGAAATGTTCAAGGCTCTCCACCACTGGCGGTGCTACCTGAAGCGCGACTCTGCCACGCCATGGGCTGAGATCGCCCGGCGCGAAATGGAAAAGCTGTTGGCCGCTACCGTGCTTCGCGGCAAATCGACCGGCTGAACGGTTCGCCCGTCTGCCCTTCCCGGCTGCCTGCCTGACCTGAGCATTGCTCGAGCGGTTTCAGGCCAGCGCGCCGGAGTCGGATCGCTCGTTCGGAAAGACACCTCCCTGGGCCCCGCTTCCCGGCGCCATCACGACCCAGTTAGTTAGCGGGTGGTTCCGCCGCAGGTTGATCCGAATCTGGAAGATCCGTTCTCGGGGCACGGGGTTGTATCGAAAACGACACAATTGTCAGGTACAATACTTGTGTACCCAGGAGGTGGGTCTTCAGCAGTTGCCTTGCTCGATCTAACCAGGTTGCGAGCCATGGCGGATGCCGGGCCGTTTCGTATCGGCTGCTGAGCCGAGTGCTGGGTCTTGTCTTCCCGGAAGACTGCTCCCTCTGTCAAATTCCTCTCACCGACTTCGGGAGGTTCCCTGTCTGTGCGGATTGCATGGCCTCCCTGGAACCTTTTGTACCGGAGTACTGGTGCGCCTCCTGCCGGACTCCTTTCCTCAACTCTGCTCCGCTCGACTCCGCCGGGTTGTGTCCGTTGTGCCGGGACGGCCTGCGCGCCTTCGAGGGCGCCTATTCGTTCGGCGCTTACGAAGGCGGACTGCGCCGCCTCATTCACATGCTCAAGTACGAGGGTGTTCGGCCCCTGGCCAGACCCCTGGCGGAGATGGCCGTTCGGGCCTTGCCGAAGGACCTCGTCTTCGATGCCGTCACACCGGTCCCGATGCATTGGCGCAGGCGCTGGTCGCGGGGCTTCAATCAGTCCGAACTGATCGCCCGGGAGGTTGCCCGGACCCTTCGCGTGCCTGTCCTGAAGGCGACGAAACGAACCCGATTTACGCCGCCACAAGCGGAGTTAACCATTTCGGCGCGGCGAAGAAACGCCGAAGGATCATTCCGGGCCGTCCGAGGTGCTGTGGTGAAGGAAAAGCGAGTTCTGCTGATTGACGACGTATTGACTACCGGCGCGACGGCTGGAGCGTGCGCGGCGGTGATCAAGCGCGCGGGCGCGCGGTCGGTGACTGTGTTGACGGTGGCGCGGGCGGACCGCAGGATTGGTCTGGCCATGCTGAGGGGTCTGGGACGGGGAAAGAATTCCGTGGGAGCGGTTCAATGAACGGGACGGGACTCCATCATCCGGTGCTGGTTCTCAACGCCAGCTACGAACCGGTGAATGTCTGCGCGGCCAGGCGCGCGATCGTGCTGGTGCTGAAAGGCGTCGCCGCGCCGGAGGAAATGTCGGCCAACAAATTGCGCGGGGCGCGGAATGAATACTCCGTCCCCTCCGTGATCCGGCTGCTTGAGTACAGGCGGATTCCGCTTCAGACGCGGGCCCTGTCGCGCAAGAACATTCTGATGCGCGACCGGTATACCTGCCAGTACTGCCTGCGAAGCGGCGCCGGCGCGAACCTCACTCTGGACCATGTCGTGCCGCGCTCGCGGAATGGCGAGTCGACCTGGGAGAACCTGGTCGCCTGCTGCCACGAATGCAACAACCGGAAAGGCAACCGCACGCCGGAAGAGGCCGGGATGCGCCTGATGCGGCAGCCCCGCCCGTTTAGTCTGCACACGTCGCGGCACCTCATGCGCCTGCTGGCGCGCAGCGAAGACCAGTGGCGGAAATACCTGTTCTACTGACGCGCGATTATTGGGCGGGCGGCGGCTCAGCCGGTTTTTTCTCTTTGGCTTCCTTGTGCGGGGCGGTTTTCGCGGGAGCCATGATCACGTGGTAGAACTTCCCCTCGAGCTTCATCGACCCCTCCACCTGTCCGATGCCCTCCAGGTCTGAAGCGAAACGCCGAAGCAGTTTGGCGCCGAGATCCACGTGGGCGATTTCGCGGCCGCGGAACTGCACCATCGCCTTCACCCGGTTTCCTTCCTTGAGGAACCGGATGGCATGGTTCTTCTTGAACTCGTAGTCGTGGTCGTCGGTGTTGGGGCGGAACTTGAGCTCCTTCACCTGGATGACATGTTGCTTTTTCCGGGCGTCGTGCTGCTTTTTCTTGTTTTCGTACTGCCACTGTCCGTAATCCATCGCCTTGGCTACGGGCGGCTCGGCGGTCGGTGAAACCAGGATCAAGTCAAAACCGAGCTCCTGCGCCTTGCGAATCGCGTCCCGCGTGGGCATGACCTGCACCACTCCATCCGGGAACACGGCGCGAACCTCCGGGGCTCGGATTGCTTCGTTGACATTCTCTCGGATGCGGGGGCGGGGACCACGAGGAGGGTAATTGCGAGGTGGATACATTCAGTCGTTGTCTATATAAGCTTCCCTGATCCTAACCGGAAATCCCCGCAAATGCAACCGGGCGGCAGTAGGGCGGGATCACTCTGCCCGGAACGGATCTTGCCCGTTCCATCCTGCTCGTGCCTCCGGGGCCGATGCGCCTGGCAGAGCGCCGTCTGCCGGAGCCCCCTCGAGGAGATCCTTCATCGCTAAAGAAGAATCTCGTTGACGACTCGGCCGAACACATTTAAGGGCATTTTGAGCACTTTCGATCCGTCGATCACCTGACCGAGGGCGGAGGTATCTTGGTCGACCTGGACGGCGATCGCGCTGACCTCCACAGTCTCGTTGACGGTCCCCAGCTCGAGCGTGAAGTCGACACGCACGGTCTGGTCGACGGCCAGCGCCAGTTCCGTGCGGGCAGCCTGGCGGAAGCCTGTCTTGACGATGCTCAGGCGGTAGACACCCGGAGGCAGCAACGACAGAAGGTAGTTGCCCTCGTCGTTAGTCACGGTCTCCCGCCTCAGCCCGGTGCCCTCGTTGACCGCCGCCACGTTGGCTCCGGGAAGCACCGCTCCGGAGGCGTCGGTGACAGATCCCGTGATCTGGCCAGTCGTCCCTTGGCCGTACATCGCGGCGCTGGCGGCGACCAGCAGAATAGTGATGACGAATCTCCTCATGATCTACACTCCCCATTCCCGCGTCGGCGGTCTCCCCTCATCCTGCGAACGTCATCGGGTTCGCTTCCATCTCCTTCTGCCCTTGGGGCGGATGAATTGCCCCGCAGCGGATCGCTTCTTGCCGCGGCGGCCCGTGGAGGCGATTGAAGAGCAGTTCCCGGCCACGAAATGGAGCGGGCGCTCACGCAGATGACCTCGATATGCAAGTACGCCGGCGTAAGCATGAAGGGCCCTGCCAACCGGAGCGGTTTGGCGGCGTGCCAGCCGCCGTGCTCAATGCCGAGCCGAAGTGGTTCGCCTTAAACGCCGGGTATGGGGGTCACAGTCGAGAGCAGCCGATGCGGCTCGACGCCACAGTGCTTCGGTAAAACGGAACCGGCGCCGACCTCTGATGGCCGACTTCTGATGAAAGAGGCGCCTCCCTGAGGCCGGCTGGCGGAATCTTAGCCCTCTTCTCCCTGGTTCACTCTGAGAACGGCCAGGAAAGCTTCCTGCGGAATCTCGACTCTCCCGACGCGCTTCATGCGGCGCTTTCCTTCCTTCTGCTTTTCAAGCAGCTTGCGCTTGCGCGTAATATCCCCGCCGTAGCACTTGGCGAGCACGTTCTTGCGAATCGCCGAAATCGTCTCGCGCGCGATGATCTTGCCGCCGATGGCCGCCTGGAGCGCCACTTCGAACATCTGGCGTGGAATCAGTTTCCGGAGGCGCTCGATGAGCGCCTTGCCACGCTCGTAGGCGAAGTCGCGGTGAACGATCATCGACAGCGCGTCCACCGGCTCGCCCGCCACCAGGACATCGAGCTTCACCATCGGCGAGGCGCGGTATCCGGCCAGGTGGTAGTCGAGCGAGGCGTAGCCCCGCGAAGCCGATTTCAGACGGTCATAAAAATCGAGCACAATCTCGTTGAGGGGCAGCTCATAGGTCAACAACACGCGACCCGTGCCAATGTACTCGAACTTCTTCTGGTTGCCGCGCTTTTCGTCGAGCAGCTTCAGGATCTCGCCGAGATACTCCTCCCGCGTGATGACCGTCGCCTCGATGATCGGCTCCTCCACCTTTTCGATGTCGGACGGATTCGGAAAGCGGGTCGGGTTGTCGACCTCGATCACTTCTCCCCCCCGCAGCGTGACGCGGTAGCGCACGCCGGGAGCCGTCGTAATCAGGTCGATCTCGAACTCTCGTTCCAGCCGCTCCTGGACGATCTCCAGGTGCAGCAGCCCCAGAAAGCCGCAGCGGAAGCCAAAACCGAGCGCGGCGGAGTTTTCCGGCTCGAAGTCGAGCGAGCTGTCGTTCAGCCGGAGCTTTTCGAGCGCCTCCCGAAGCAACCCATGCTCGTGGGATTCCACCGGATAAAGCCCGGCGAAGACCATCGCTTTGATCGGCTCGAATCCTGGCAGGGGCTCGGAGGCGGGCGTGCGGTCGTCGGTGACCGTGTCGCCCACGCGCGCGTCGGAAACAGTCTTGATGTTGGCGAACAGGAAACCGACTTCGCCCGCCGTCAACTCCTCGCACGGAACCGGCTTGGGCGACTGGTGGCCCAGACCCTCCACTTCAAACGAGCGGCCGTTGGACCACAGCCGGATCTTCTGGCCGAGCCTGATTTTGCCGTCGACGATGCGCAGCAGGGTGATGACGCCGCGATAGGGGTCGAACCAGGAGTCGAACACCAGCGCGCGGAGGGGCGCGTCCGGGTTGCCCCTGGGTGGGGGCACGTGTTTGACGACAGCCTCGAGGATCTCGGAAATGCCGATGCCCTGCTTGGCGCTGGCCAGCACCGCGTTCGACCTGTCCAGGCCGATCAGGTTTTCGATCTGCTCGAGCACGCGCTCCGGTTCGGCCGACGGCAGATCGATCTTGTTGACGACCGGGATCAGCTCGAGGTTGTGGTGGACGGCCAGGTACGTATTCGCCAGCGTCTGGGCCTCCACGCCCTGGGAGGCGTCGACCACCAGCAGCGCCCCTTCACACGCCTGGAGGGAGCGGGACACCTCGTAGGTGAAGTCCACGTGTCCGGGCGTGTCGATCAGGTTCAACTGGTAGAGGTTCCCGTCCTTGGCCCGGTAGTTGAGCCGGACCGCATGCGCCTTGATCGTGATCCCGCGCTCCCGTTCCAGATCCATTGAGTCGAGGACCTGCTCCACCATCTCCCGCTGCGAGAGCGCGCCCGTGGCTTCCAGGAGCCGGTCGGCCAGCGTCGACTTGCCGTGGTCGATGTGCGCGATGATAGAAAAGTTCCGAATGAAGGCGGGATCCATGAAGCTGAGGGGAACCTTTATTATCGCACTCGCCGCAGGCTTGGAAGCGCAAGACTGGCCGCAGTTGCTCGGTCCTGCCCGGAACGGCGTCTATTCGGGCCCCATCGCGGCGAAGGGGGAGGTCACCCTGTTGTGGAGGCGGGCGGTCGGGGAGGGCTTCTCCGGACCGGTGATCGCCAAGGGCAGGCTGATCCTGTTTCACCGGGAGGGAGACCAGGAACTTGTCGAAAGCCTGGACCCGGCGACCGGGCGGACGCTTCGGAAGGCGTCGTTTGCCACCGGGTACCGTGACGACTTCGGCTTCAGCAACGGGCCCCGCGCCACTCCCACGGTTGATGGCGATGTCGTCTACACCTACGGGGCCGAAGGGACCCTGGCGGCGACGCGGGCCGATACGGGAGCGATACTGTGGACGGTCGACGCGCGCCGGCAGTTTGGCATCCGGAAAGAGTTCTTCGGCGCGGCCTGTTCCCCGGTCGTCGAAGGCGACCGGTTGCTCATGAACATCGGCGGCGCCGACGGCGCGGGGATCGTCGCGATCCACAAATTGACGGGCAAGACGCTGTGGAAGGCGCTCACGCACGAATCCGGGTACTCGTCGCCCGTGGTCGCCACAATCGGCAAGGAGCGCCACGCGCTGTTCTTCACACGGGAGGGCCTTGTAAGCGCCGATCCCGCCACCGGACGAGTCCGCTTCTTCGAACGGTGGAGGGCGCGGATGGCCGCCTCGGTCAACGCCGCTGTTCCTCTCGTCGTGGGCGATGAAGTGTTCATTTCGGCGAGCTACGACACGGGCGCGGCGGTGTTCCGGGTGGTCGGGGATGCGGTCAAGGCGGTTTGGTCCGGCGACGACTCGCTGTCAAACCATTATGCGACGTCGGTTTACAAGGACGGCTACCTGTATGGTTTCCACGGCCGCCAGGAGTACGGCCAGAGTCTGCGCTGCGTCGAGTGGCGAAGCGGCAAAGTCTCCTGGAGGATGGACGGCATGGGCGCCGGGACGGTGACGCTCGCGGGAGGCAACCTCCTGGTAATAAAGGAAAACGGCGAACTTCTGATCGGACCCGCCTCCCCCCGGGGGTTCCAGCCGGAACGCAAGGCGCGCCTGGCCGCCGGGACCGTCCGGGCCTATCCGGCCCTGGCGGAAGGCCGGCTGTACGTGCGAAGCGAGCGCGATCTGAGCGCCTGGAAGATCGATTGACCAAACAGCGGCGCGGCCCTCTTTTTTCGAGGGATGCGGCTCGGGCGGGCATATAATGAAACCAGATGAGTCTGCTGTCGCAAAGACTTCAACTCAAGGTTGCGCAGAAACAGATCCTGACTCCTGGGCTCGTCCAGATGGTCACGGTCCTGCAATTGAACCGGATGGAGTTGAAGGACTTGATCACCGAGGAGATTGCGCAAAATCCGGTCCTGGAGGAGGCGGCCGAAGGCGCCGAGGAGCTGACACCGGAAGAAGTACACTCCCTGCTCGAGGCCGAGCGGGATCCGGAACCGGCTGACGCCAGTTTCCTCGAAATGGCGCGGGAGGCGGCGGCGCCCGAGCCTTCCGAGGCCACGGAAGCGCCGGCCGAGGCCGCGGCGGAGGCGCTGGACGGCGCCAATCCGGGCGCAGGCGCAGGGACTCCGTCCGCTTCCGCCGAGCCGGGAGAGGCTACGGAGCCTCCCGCAGCGGCGGATCCTTTCGACGAGATCGATTTCGGTTCCTATTGGGATGACTACCTCGATCCGGGGTTCAAGTCTCCCGCTCAGGAAAACCCGGAGAAGCCGTCCTTTGAGACGTTCCTGTCGCAGCCGGTGACGCTCGGCGACTACCTTGAACAGCAGTTGAGCCTGATCGCGCTGAACGAACCGCTTCGGGAAGCGGCAGACGCCATTATCGGCAACCTGGACGAGAACGGCTACCTTGACGAACCGCTCGATTCGATCGCCCGTTCCGTGGACCTGCCCCTGGCCTTGCTCGAGCAGGCTCTGGCAGTGGTCCACACGCTCGATCCTTCCGGAGTCGGCGCGCGGAATCTTCAGGAGTGCCTGCTGATCCAGTTGGAGGCGCGCAATGGCCGCGGAGGGGTGGCCTGGCAGATCGTTGAGAACCACCTGAAGTTGCTCGAAACCCGCCAGTACCGCGAACTTGCACGCGTGCTGGGGCGCCCGCTCGAACATGTCCAGATCGCCGTGCAGGTGATCCAGAAGCTCGATCCCCGGCCCGGCCTGCGCTATTCAGGACCGGGAGCGCGCCAGATCGAGCCCGATGTGTTCATCACCAAGGACGGCGACGAGTACATCATCACGCTCAATGACGACGAAATCCCCCAGCTGCGGTTGAATCCGCAGTACCGGCGGCTGCTGGACCGGGATCAGGAACCGTCAAAGGACGTCCGGAACTATGTCAAGGAGCGGTTTCAGTCGGCGCTGCTGCTGATGAAGAACATCGAGCAGCGGAAGAAGACGATCCTTCAGGTTTGCCAGGCGATCGTCGAAAGGCAGCGGGAGTTCCTCGATCTCGGCATAGACCGGCTGAAGCCGATGATGATCAAGGACGTGGCGGAGGAGATCGGGGTCCATCCCTCGACGGTGTCGCGGGCGGTGGCCGGCAAGTACGCCCACACGCCGCAGGGCGTCTTCGAGCTTCGATACTTCTTTTCGGAAGCGGTCCAGGGGGCGGCGGGCAGCGCCACGCCTCTGCTGGTGCTCAAGCGGAAGGTCAAAAAGATGATCGAAGAGGAAGATGTGCGGCGCCCCCTGACCGACGAGCAGATCACGGCGATGTTACGGGCCGAGGGGATCGAAGTGACGCGGCGCACGGTCGCCAAGTACCGCGAGGACATGAAGATCCCCTCGACGCACCAGCGGAGAATTCGCAGTTGAATCCCAGTTGCGGGAGTGTCCTATGAAAGTGCACTACACCGGAAAACTCGAGAAGCTAGACGAAGCGTCAATCAGGAAGATCGAAGCGAGGTTTGCCAAACTCGGCAAACTGCTCGACCGGAGGAGTGAAAAGGAGGCGCACGTCATCCTGACCAAGGAGCGGCGGGAACGCCGCGCCGAGATCACGGTGAACTACTATGACCATCCGTTGGTGGGAACCAGCGCGGCGGCGGATTCGGTGACGGCGTTGCTGGCCGCCTGCGAGAAGATTGAGAAGCAGGTGCTCAAGCTGCAAACCAAGAGGCGGGATACGAAACGCCGAGCCGGCGAGCCTGCGGCCGCGGAGGCGCCGGCCGCGCCGGAGAAAGCGGCAGCAGCGGAGCCCCGCGTCTACCGCGTGAACCATGCCGGCTCGCGAAAGCCGATGACGGTCGAGGAGGCGATGATCGAGCTCGGAGGCAAGAAAAACTACGTGGTGTACCGCGACGCGGAAACAGGCGGCGTCTCCGTCCTGCTGCGGCGGGAAGACGGGCACTTCGATCTTGTCGAAGCGTAAGTGAAGCCATCCGTTCCGGAACTGGTGATCCTGACCGGCTTGTCCGGTTCGGGAAAAGGCACGGTGCTCAAGTGCCTGGAGGATCTTGGCTATTACGCCGTGGACAATCTCCCGATCGAGCTGATCCCGAAGTTCGCGGAACTGACCCGAGACTCGCCCAACATTCAGCGCGCGGCGCTGGTGGTGGACATCCGCGAGGGAGCCTCGCTCAAGCGCTTTCCGAAGATCCTCCAGCCGGTCCGGCGTGAACTGGCCGTTCGCCTCGTCTTCCTGGAAGCCGATGACGCCACGCTCGTGCGGCGCTTCTCGGAAACCAGGCGCCCCCATCCGCTCGGCACGGGCGCCGCGGTGGTCGACAGCGTGAAGCGCGAACGAAAGATGATGGCGCCGATTCGCGCCCTGGCGGACCTGACGGTGGACACATCGAAATTCAACGTGCACGAGCTGCGCGATCACATCCGCGACGGATTCGGAGACGGCCGCTCGGAACGAAGGATCAGGGTCTACATCAACAGTTTCGGGTTCCGTCATGGCGTGCCCGCCGACAGCGATCTCGTCTTCGACGTGCGATTCCTTCCGAACCCGAACTACATCCCGGGATTCAAGCAGCTGACCGGCCGCCATCCGGCCGTCGCTCGCTATATCCGAACCTTCCCGCAGACGCGGGAGTTCATTAGCCGGATTTCCGAACTTCTGATCTACCTGCTCCCGCACTACATCTCGGAGGGGAAGAGTTATCTGACCATTTCGTTCGGCTGCACGGGCGGCCATCACCGAAGCGTGTTCATCGCCGACGAAATCCGCAAGCGTCTGACGCGGGCAAGCTTCAAGACCACCTGCAACCATCGGGACCTCCTGCGTCCGGTTTAACCGGCGCGCCCGGCCGCCCGGCTGGACACTGGCCGCGGCGGGGCGTCGATCCTCCTGATCGGGTGAATCTTTCCGCACGCGGTCACACGGGACCCGAGGCTTGACGCCGTAGCCGACAAAGTCTACATTAGGCTTCATCCGGCCCGGGACGGTCATTCGCGTCCCGGCCGATTTCGCCTGCGACTGGGGAAAAATTCGTGCGTACCACAATCGTTCGTCCTTTCTGCATGTTTGCCTGCGGTATCCTGACCGCCTGCGTTCCGGCGACAGCCCAGGTTTTGTACGGCTCGCTGACCGGCAACGTCACCGATCCTTCCGGCGCGGCCGTTCCCGATGTCCGGGTCGAGGCGGTCAACACGGCCACCGGCGTGGCCCGAACCGTCGTCACCGATTCCGCCGGATCCTACGCGATCAACGACCTCCAGGCCGGGGTCTACAAGGTCACCTACACGGCGTCCTCTTTCCGAACCGTGATCCAGGAAAACGTTGTGATCGCCACCAACTCGGTGCGGCGCGTCGACACAACCCTCCAGGTGGCCCAAGTCACGGAAGCCATCACCGTCTCGGGCGCGGCCGCCGTTGTCATGCAAACCGATCGTGCCGAAGTGAGCCACCAGTTGCAGCAGGCTCAGATGGCGAACCTGCCCTTCACCGGTAACGCCGGCCGGAACTGGCAGGCTCTGTATAAGATTCTTCCCGGCTTTTCTCCACCCGCCGAATTGCACTCGGACGCCGGGAATCCCCAGCGCGCTCTCGGAACCAACGTCAACGGAGCATCCTATTCCAACAACAACACACGGCTCGACGGCGCCACTGTGTCTTACCCATGGCTGCCCCATATCGTCGCCTATGTCCCGCCCGTCGACGCGGTCGAGGCCGTCAACATCGTCTCCAACTCCTTCGACGCGGAGCAGGGAATGGCCGGCGGCTCGGCCATCAACGTCTCCATCAAGTCGGGCACCAACAACTACCACGGCACTGCGCACTGGTTCCACACCAATTCAGCGATGCGCGCCAGAAACTTTTTCAACGCGACCAACGGAATTCCCAAGAACATTCTCAACCAGGGCGGCTACACGTTCGGCGGACCCATCAGGAGAAACAAGCTGTTCTTCTTTACCGACTGGGAGCATACCGTCCGCCGGGAGTTCCGCTCTGTCTTTCAGACCGTGCCGACCGCGGAGATGCGACGCGGCGACTTCTCCACGCTTCCCGTGCCCACCGCCATCCAGCAGATCTACGACCCCCGCACCGGCAACCCCGATGGAAGCGGCCGCCAGCTCTTCCCCGGCCAGATCATCCCCGCAAGCCGCATTGACCTCGCCGCGCAGCGCATGAATGCGCTCCTGCCCGCGCCAAACCAGACCACTTACCCCAACAATTACTTCGCCGCCGGAAGCTACGAGTTCAACCGTGACAACTTCGACTTCAAGGTCAACTACAACCCCAACGAAAAGTCGTCGATGTTTGTCCGTTACAGCTATTCTCCGAGCGCCATCTTCGATCCTCCGGCGCTCGGTCCGGCAGGCGGCAACGCCATCGCCGGCGGCCAGCCGGGCGACTCGCCCGGCCGGATTCAATCCGCCTCCATCGGCGGCACCTACACGATCAGCCCCCGTCTGCTGGCCGATGCGACGCTCGGATTCACGCGTCAGCGTCTCGGTTCGATCAACGTCGACATCGACCGCAATTATGGCCTGGAGGAGTTGCAGATTCCCGGCACCAACGGCTCGGACCGCCTCCAGGGCGGCTATCCGCGCTTCAACGTCTCCGGCATCTCCGCGTTCGGCAACCCGAACGTGTCCAATCCGTTCCTGTTCCGCGACAACCAGTGGGTTGTGGCCGGAAACCTGAGCTACATTCGAGGCGCGCACAGTCTCCGTTTTGGCGGCGAATACACCTATTACACCATCAACCATTTCCAGCCTCAGGCCGCCTTTGGCCCGCGCGGAGGGTTCAACCTAACCGGCGGCGTGACCTCACTCCGGGGCGGCGCCGCGCCCGGCCAGTTCAACGGATATGCGGATTTCCTCCTCGGCCTGCCCAACGCCATGGGCAAGGACGTGCAGTATATCAACCCGGCCGCGGTGCGCATGCCGGGCTGGGGTTTCTACGCCCGCGATCAATGGCAGTTGAGCCGCAAGCTCACCCTCAACTACGGCGCCCGCTTCGAGCGCTACCCGTTTGCAACCCGCGACCACCGCGGCGGCGAGCGTTATGACCCCGATACCGACCTCGTTCTCATCGGAGGCCTTGGCGGCACGCCGACCGACACCGGGGTCAAGGTGCCTCGCCTCCAGGTCGCTCCTCGCCTCGGCCTGGCCTATCGCATGAACGAAAAAACAGTGATCCGGGCCGGCTACGGCATCTCCATCGATCCCGACTCGTTCCGCCGCATGCGCGACTCCTATCCCGCCACCGTCTCCTCCCAGTTCAACGCCCCCAGCACATTTGAAGCCGCCGGTTCGTTTCGCACGGGAATCCCCGCCGTCGTGGTGCCTGATCTCAACAGCGGCGCAATCGCAATCCCTCGCACCGTCGGAACCATCACCTGGCCCACCCGGTATCGCCGCGGCTATTTCCAAAGCTGGAATTTCACCATCCAGCGCGACCTGGGACTCGGCTTCAATCTTCAGACTTCCTATGTCGCCACGCGCGCCATCCGCCAGACAGCGATTCGGAACCTGAATTATTCCCTGCCCGGGCAGGGTACCGGTCTTGGACGGGTCCTCGGCCAACGCTGGGGCCGCACCGCCGACGTGAATCTTTACGAGCCCTTCAACACCTCGAACTATAACGGCTTTCAAAACCAGATCCGCCGGCAGTTCGCCGACGGCGGGATGGTGGGCGTGACCTACACTTGGTCCAAAGCCCTCTCATTTGCCGACAACAACGATTCCGGACTGTCCTGGCATCAGCCGGAACTTTGGGGCCGCAACCGCGCGCCGGCCGGCTTTGACCGCACCCACAATTTTCAGATGTACGGCGTCTATGCCCTGCCCTTCGGCCGTGGGAAGCGCTTCGCCAGCAGGGGGCTCGCCAGCCACGTCGTCGGCAACTGGCAACTGAACGGGATCTTCAGCAAAATGACGGGCACTGCCTTCACCGTCGGGACCTCCAACGCGAGCCTCAACGCCGCCGGCGCCACCCAAACCGCCGACCAGGTCAAGCCCAAAGTCGAGATCCTCGGCGGCGTCGGCCGCGGCAACTCGTGGTTTGATCCGTACGCCTTCATGCCCGTCACTCAGGTTCGCTTCGGCAACTCCGGCCGCAACATCCTTCGCGGCCCCGGTCTCACCAACCTCGACGCCAGCGTCTTCCGCGACTTCGTGCTGACCGAACGCTTCCGGATTCAGTTCCGCGCGGAGGCGTTCAATGTCTCGAACACTCCGGCCTTCAACAACCCCGGCGCCACCGCCTCGTCGGCAACCCGCAACGCCGCCGGCGAGATCACCAATCTCGGCGGCTTCACCGAAATCACCACCGCCCAGGCCACGGAGCGCCAGTTCCGATTCGCCCTGAAACTCTACTTCTGAAGATCCGGCGGCGCGCACGCGTGTGCCGGGACGCCAACCTCGTGCGCGTCGAAGCACGGCTGTCGGTGAAATGGTCCTCTGGCGCCCAGGGGCAGTCGTCCACGGTGCCTGGGGACCGCCTTCCGGCTCCGGGGACCGCAATAAAAATCTGAGCGTACTACACTAATATAATCTTCTTTACGATATTGACATCTGCACATGATCGTGTTACTCTGAGGGTGGTTCGGTTCCAGGGCCGAGCCAGACCGCTCCCAGCCCTTCAAGAACCGAACAAATACTCTACTGCCAGCGTGAGGATTGCGGAAACCGCTCGTGGTGGAGTCCGCCAAACCCGCCTGCGGTTCCCGCGACAATCTTCAACGCGTCAAGGAGGTCAGAAAAGCAATATGGCTGGCTTGATTCGTTGGGGTTGGGACCCCTTCAGGGAGATGGAGAAGGAGATGCAGGAGCTGACGGACCGCTTCTCCCGCATGCTCTCCCGGTGGCCGGCGCGAGGCACCGGCGCGCGCGAAGCTCTGACCACTGCCGATTGGGCGCCCACGGTGGACATCTCGGAAACCGACTCGGAATATCTGGTGAAGGCCGAGATTCCAGAGGTGGACAAGAAGGACGTCAAGGTCACCGTCCAGGACGGCCTGCTGACGATCCAGGGCGAGCGCAAGCAGGAAAAAGAGGAAAAAGGAAAGAAGTTTCACCGCATTGAGCGCTCCTACGGCACGTTCATGCGGACCTTCGACATCCCGGACGGCGTCGACGACCAGAAGCTGAAGGCGGAGTTCAAAGACGGCATGCTCGTCGTGCATCTGCCGAAGACGGAGAAGGTCAAAACCAGAACCATCGAGGTGAAGGTCGAGTAACGTCGGAAACCTCCCCCGGAGCGGGCGGGCCGAGTCGGCTTCCCGTCCCGCCCCCTCCCACTATCCTTCGGTGCGGATTTATGCCTGTTCGGCCATCTCTCCTGCTCTTCTGCGCAGCATGTCACGTGGCGTTCCCGCAGGCGCTGGACGGATGCTTTCCGGTGGACGCGGCCACGCCGGATCGGTCCAACCTCTACTTGCTTTGCGAAAATGGCATCGGACTGAGACGCGGTGAGACGGGCTCCTGGGAAACCCTTCATCTTCCGGGCGGAGGCCGCGTCCGCGCCGCGCACTTCGTCAAACCGGATCGCGGATTTGTGGCCGGCGATGCCGGACTCCTGCTGACCACTTCGGACGGTGGACGGACTTGGGGTCGCTTGGAGACGGGCGCCCGTGAAGATCTGACGGCAGTCCAGGCGATGGACGGCAAAATCTGGGTCGCGGGCTTCAATGGAACCATCCTTCACTCCGCCGACGGCGGCCGGACGTGGCGGCCGCAACGCACTTTTACTTCGCGGCCCATCCAGAGTTTGCATTTTGTCGACGAAAGCCGGGGCTGGGCTGCCGGCTGGTCGGGACTCCTGCTTCGTACTACGGATGGAGGGGAGTCCTGGCAGTCTCTCGACCTGCCGGGGGTTTGGGAGACATTGAGCTTCATCCGCTTCCGGGACGCTCAGAACGGCTGGGTGGTGGGAATGTACGGCACGATGTTGCGGACAAGAAACGGTGGCAAGACTTGGGAGAGACAGGCGGTCCCAACGAAGTCCTGGTTGACATCCCTGGACTTCAGCCCGGACGGCGCCGCCTGGCTTGCGGCCGGCTACCAACTGCTTCGCAGCGACGACGGCGGCGAAACGTGGCGAACCCTTCCGCATGAGAGCGCCATGGCTGTCACCCGGGTGGTGGCTGCGCGAGACTCGGTTTTCGCGTTCGGACCCGGGTTCCTGCTCACCCGCTCCCCGGGCCAAAGTTCTTGGATGAGGACCAACCTCGACGAGCTCGTCCAGCCTGCCGGCCGCGAGATGCCTCCGCGCGAGAAAGCCGGCGTGGAGGCGCTGAGAGGTCCATCATGAGCCGATCCCTGCTGCTGCTCCTGCTCTGTGCCGCCCTGCACCGCGCAGCCGCGGCCGTAGGAAGCGTACCTTGCCCGATTCTTCGTGCGGCCGCAGCCGGTCCCTCCGTGTGGCTGCTCTGCGACCGGAATGACCTTCTGGTGTCCGCCGATCAGGGCCTTACTTGGCAAACCCGGCGCGTTCCCTTCCCGGCGAAGCTCCGCACCATTGCCTTTCTCGATTCCCGACGGGGTTTTGCAGCCGGAGACGGGGGAACTCTGCTCGCCACCCACGACGGAGCCGAGACCTGGCGGCCCGTGCCGCTCCCGACCCGGGAGAACCTGACCGCCATCCACTTCGTCGGCGACCTGGGGTGGCTGGCCGGCTGGTCAGGAGTCATCCTTCATTCGCGCGACGCGGGAAAGACCTGGCAGCAGCAGCAAACCGGAGATTCCCAAGGTCTGGAGGACATCTTCTTTCTCGACGCCCATCACGGCTGGGTCGCAGGTTGGAACGGGACGATCCGGCGGACGAGCGACGGCGGCCGAACATGGGAAAAGGCGAGCGTCCCGGCGGGCGTCCTTTCCTTGCACTCTGTCTACTTTCGTGACGTGAAATCGGGGTGGGCTGTCGGCTCCGCGGGCCATATCCTGCGGAGCCGCGACGGCGGCGCCACATGGCAGGAGCAGCCGAGTCCCTCCCGCGACTGGCTGAAGGCGATTGTGTTCGACAACTCCGGCCGCGCCTGGATCGCTTCCGATAACGCGCTTCTGCTGAGCGAGGACGGCGGCGAGACGTGGACATCGGTCCCTCTGAGCGGCTCCGTCTTCCTCAGCCAAATTCTTCCCGTCAATGGATCCGTCTGGGCGGTCGGAATGTTCGGCGTTCTGAGGCAAACCGGACGCGACCACGCCTTCACCGCGATTGCGACGCTGCCGCGTCCGGAGGGATCGTACCGGCCCGGGTCGTAACACCTCCGAGACCGGTCGTCCGACTCCCGCTCACGCCGTTCCCGGTTCCGAACGCCGCGTCCTCCCAACGAGAACGTGCGCTTCGGGCCGGAAAAGGAGCGTCACGTCCTTCTCCACTTCAATCTCTTTCGCCCACTCCGCCGCCCCTGTCGCCGACACCAGCAATCCGATCCGATCCGCCAACCGTCCAATGCCGCCCGCGAGGTCCATCCTGCTGACCGCCCGGCTGATGAGCCAGTCGCAACGGATGCTGACTCTTTCCAGCCGGTCATTCAACACACGACAGTTTGCCGTCCCGGCCGTCGACTCCTCGAGAAAAACCGCCTTCCGCACATCGCTCTCAAGCAGAATGACCTCGCACTCCGGCCGGACCACGGCGAACGGAAACCCCGGAAAGCCCGCTCCCGATCCCACGTCCAACACCCGCCACCGGCCGGCGGCAATCTCCATCGCCAGCGCCACGCTCTCCGCATAGTGCCGGACGACGGCCGTTTCCATATCCCGGATCGCGGTCAGATTGATCCGCCGGTTCCACCGTTCCAGATGCTCCCAATGCGCGGCCAGCCGCTCCCCCTGCTCCGGCGCGATCGCGTACCGTTCCCCGAGAACGTCTCTCAGCCGCCGCCAGAACTCAGTCCTCATCCCGCGCCGCGCTCAGGTAAACCTCCAGCACCGCCAGCGCCGCCGGCGTCACCCCTGGAATCCGCCCCGCCTGCCCGAGTGAGCGCGGCCCGACCCGCTCCAGTTTCTCCGTCACTTCCCGCGACAGTCCTGGAATGCCGGCAAACCGGAACCCGCCCGGAATCCGACGGCTCTCGGAGTCCCGCATTCGCGCCAGGCGGCGCTCCTGCTGCTCGATGTACCCCGCATATTTCGCCTCCGTCTCGATCGTCATCAGCAGCCCCTGGGCCGGCTCCTCGTTCAGCATCTCCCTCACCCACGTCCGCAGCGCTTCGGCCTTCGCCTCCGGCCGCCGCAGCCACGTCTCGAGCGTGGGCCGCTCGTCGGCCGCGAAAGAGTACTCCTTCAGCCGCTCCGGATCCACCCGGGTCCTTCGCAGCCAGTCCGACAGCCGCTCCTTCTGGCTGCGCTTCTTTTCGTAGAGATTCCAGCGCTCGTCTGTCACCAGTCCCGCCCGCCGTCCGAGCGGCGTCAGCCGCTCGTCCGCGTTGTCGATCCGCAGGTGCAGCCGGAATTCCGCCCGCGACGTGAACATCCGGTACGGCTCATCCGTCCCCTTGGTGGTCAGGTCGTCCACGAGAATGCCGAGATACCCCTCCGCCCTCCCGACAACCACTTCGTCCCGTCCCCCCAGCTTGCACGCCGCGTTGATGCCCGCCAGCAGTCCCTGGCATCCGGCCTCCTCGTAACCCGATGTCCCGTTGATCTGCCCTGCCAGGAACAAACCAGGCAGGCTTTTGACCTCGAGCGTCGGCGCCAGCTCCCGCGCGTCGATGGCGTCATACTCGATCGCATAGCCGGGACGCATCATCTCCGCCCCCTCGAGCCCCGGGATCGACGCGATCATCTGCTGCTGCACGTCAATCGGCATGCTCGTCGACATGCCATTGACATAGACTTCGTTCGTATCCAGACCCTCGGGCTCGAGAAAAATCTGGTGCCGGCCCTTGTCGGGAAACTTGACGAACTTGTCCTCGATCGACGGGCAGTACCGAGGTCCGATTCCCTCAATCTGCCCGCTGTAGAGAGGCGACCTAGCCAGCGCACCCCTGAGGATCTCCGCAGTTTTCGCCGTCGTGTACCCGATGAAACATCGCACCTGCGGCCGGTCGATTCGCCTGGTCAGAAACGAGAACGGAGTCGGTTCCGGGTCGCCTTCCTGTGGTTCAAAGCAGGACCAGTCGATCGTCCGCCCGTCCAGCCGCGGCGGCGTTCCCGTTTTCATCCTCGTCCACCGTAGTCCGCTGCTACGCAGCACGTCGCCGAAGAGTTCCGAGGCCGGTTCGCCGTTCCGCCCGCAACTGTACTTTTGCTCACCCACGTGCGCCAGCCCGTTGAGAAAGGTGCCCGTCGTCACGATGACGGCGCCGCTTTCGAGCGTCCTTCCGTCCCGCAGAGCCACGCCTCTCACATGGCGCCCGTCCATCAGTAGTCCCGCCGCCTCCGCCTGAATGATCCGGAGATTCGGCTCCCGCTCGAGGACCTCCCTCATCCTCACCCGGTACTGCTTCTTGTCACACTGCGCCCGGGGAGACCACACCGCGGGACCCCGGCTTGTGTTCAGCAACCGGAACTGAATTCCGGCTGCGTCCGCGACCTCCCCCATAACCCCGCCCATCGCGTCAATTTCCCGCACCATGTGCCCCTTGGCGATCCCCCCGATCGCCGGGTTGCACGACATCTGGGCGATCAGGTCCAGGTTCATGGTCACCAACCCGGTCCGCAAACCCATCCGCGCGGCCGCCCTCGCCGCCTCGCAACCGGCGTGCCCGGCCCCGACGACCACTACATCGTACTTCCGCGCCACGTCAGCTATCATTGTACGAACGGTGAACGCACTCGTCATCGGCTCCGGCGGCCGAGAACACGCCCTCGCGTGGAAACTGTCGCAAAGCCCCCTCATCCGCCGCGTCTTTGCGCTACCCGGCAATCCCGGCATCGCCCAGGTTGCGACTTGCCTTCCCCCTTGCGAGCCGACGCCCGAAGCCTGGCTTGCGGCCGCGGAGGCAATCGGCGCCGACCTCACCGTCGTCGGACCCGAGGCGCCCCTCGTCGCCGGCATTGTCGATGTCTTTCGCGCCTCGGGCCGGAAGATCATCGGACCCACCGCGGCCGCCGCTCAACTGGAGGGCTCCAAAGTCTTCTCCAAGGACTTCCTTCGCCGTCACGGGATTCCCACCGCCCGCGCGGAAGTCGCGCCCGACGCCTCCTCCGCCCGGTCGCTTGTCGATGCCTTCGGCTTCCCCGTCGTCCTGAAAGCCGACGGCCTCGCTGCGGGTAAGGGCGTCGTCATAGCCCGTGACCGTGACGAGGCCCTCGCCGCCCTGCAATCCCTCCCCGCTGGCCGGGTTCTGGTCGAAGAGTTTCTCACCGGAGAGGAGTGCAGCTTCATCGTCCTCGCCGACCGGGACCGCGCCATCCCGCTCGCCGCCACGCAGGACCACAAGGCGGTCCACGACGGCGACACCGGCCCGAATACGGGCGGCATGGGCGCCTACTGCGACGGCCGCATTCTGGACGCCGCCACCACCGCACGGGTCCTTCAATCGATTATCCGGCCGACGCTCGACGGGATGATCGCCGATGGCGTCCCGTATACCGGCTTTCTCTACGCCGGCCTGATGCTGACCAACGACGGCCCGAAAGTCCTTGAGTTCAACGCCCGCCTCGGAGATCCGGAGACCCAGCCCCTCCTGCATCGCATGTCCAACGATCTTGCCGAGGTCCTCCTCGAGGGCGAACCCTTTCAATACCGTTCTGACCCCAGCGTCTGCGTTGTCCTCGCGGCCCACAACTACCCCGGAACACCCCGTACGGGCGATCTCATCCACGGGCTCGACTCCGCCACCACTCCGGTTTTCCACGCCGGCACCCGCAGCACTGCGGACGGGATCGTCACCGCCGGCGGACGGGTCCTTGGCGTAACAGCCTCCGGACCCAACCTCGCCGAGGCCATCGCCAACGTTTACCGCGCTGTCGAGGGCATTCACTTCGACGGCATGCACTATCGCAAAGACATTGGTCAAAAGGGACTGCGGCGCTGGTAAACTGGGAAGCAGCGCGGCGGGGACGTAGCTCAGATGGATAGAGCGGCCGCCTCCTAAGCGGCAGGCCGGCAGTTCGAATCTGCCCGTCCCTACCACCCGAACCCCCCATGCGCCGACGGCTCTTTCTTTCGGCCCTGACTCCCGGCCTCGCACTCCGGTCCCAGCCCTTCTACCCGGATAAGGCCGATCTCCTCTATTGGCTCGACAGCGCCGGCCGCCGCCAGCCCGTGCGCAAGATCGAAGACTGGAACCGGCGCCGGTCGCATATCCTCGCCAATATCGAGAAAGTGATGGGGCCGCTCCCCGCGCCCTACACCGGCCCGCTCGAGGTCGACGTCACCGAGGAGGAACGCACCCACTCTTTCGTCCGCCGCAAAATCACCTTCATTCCGGAACCCGGCGACAGAGCGCACGCCTACCTGTTCCTCCCCTTGGCGAAAGGACGCCGCCCGGCCATGCTGTGCCTGCATCAGACGACCCGTATCGGAAAGGCCGAACCAGCCGGACTGGGAGGCAAGCCGAATCTCCACTATGCCCGGGAACTCGCCCAACGCGGAGTTATCGCTCTGGCGCCGGACTACCCGAACTTTGGCGATTACGTCTTTGACCCCTACGCCAATGGCTATGCTTCAGCGAGCATGAAAGGGATCGTCAATCACCGCCGCGCAGTGGATCTCCTCCTGAGTCTTCCCAATACAAATCCGAAACGGATCGGAGTGATTGGCCACTCACTGGGTGGCCATAATGCGCTTTTTGTGGCCACGTTCGACACCCGGATTCGAGCCGTGGTCACCAGTTGCGGATTCAATTCTTTCTACAAGTACATGAAGGGCAACCTGAAGGGATGGAGTCACAAGGGCTACATGCCCAGAATCGCCGATTTATACCACGCACATCCGGCTGAGATGCCCTTTGACTTTACTGAGATCCTCGGTGCGATCGCCCCGCGTGCGGTGTTCATCAACGCCCCGACCGGCGATACCAACTTCGAGGTGTCCGGCGTTCATGATTGTGTCGAAGCGGCCAGACCGGTCTACCGCCTCTACGGGAAATCCAGCCTCCTTCGCGCTGTCCATCCTGACTGCGGCCACGACTTTCCGCCCGAGATCCGGCGCCAGGCGTACGCCTTTCTCGATTCGGCATGGTAGCCCTCCCAAGGTCAATTTGGGTTCGTTTCGTACGCAGGTTAAACCGTTTATGATCAGAGAGATCTGGTCAGAACGTCAGCCGCGCCGCGACGGTGATCTTGCGCTGTTCGCTCCAGATGGTGCTGTTCACGACGGAGAACAGCGTATTGACCGGCGCCGAGTTGGGAGCGGAGAACATCGCATGGTTGAAAGCGTTGACCGCTTCGGCCCGCAATTGGAGGCTCGACCGTTCCGTGACGCGAAAGCTCTTGAACAGGGACAGGTCCCAGTTGTTCCAGCCGTCCGCGCGCAGCCCGGTCAGTCGCAACGGGAAGGAGCGATAGTTCTGCTCGAGCTGGAGGCTCGGGGTTCTCTCGAATCCGGCGGTGTTGAACCATCGCTCCACGCGCCGCTCGTTGTAGGGAATCACTAGGTCTTGGAGCCGGCCCCGGAACAACACGTTGCCAAATCCGATCGGCGGTCCACTCTGCCACTGGTACATGCCGTTGATCGACCAGCCGCCCACCACGTGGTTCTTCCAGCCCGACGCTCCTCCGAACACGGGTTTTCCTTTGCCGAACGGCAGGTCCCACATTCCGCTGAGCGCGATGTGGTGCGGCCGGTCCTGCGACGAGATCACATGATGCGGGTGCAGATCCTGGGCATTCAGCCGTTCTGCCGCTTCCATGAACTTCGACCATGTCCCGTGGCCTCCGATCGAGAAGCCGCCTGAAAATCGCCGTTCCAGCCGCAAGGTTCCCGCGTGGTACCACGAGAAGCCGTCATTGATGGTCATGTTCATTGCGGTGAAGTGCGGGTAGGGCCGCAGCAGCTGGCTGCGCGCCAGAAACTGGTTGTTCAAGAACGCGGGGCTGTTCACGAATTCCGGAATCCCGCGGAACGGATTGGCCACGTTGGCCGTGAGGCGGTTGATGGTGGCGTTGTCGCGTTCCGGGCTTGTGCTGAGATACCCGACCGGGACGGCGTTGTAATCGTAGCCGACGCCGAGTCCCGTGCCACGGTTGCCCAGATAGCCGATCTCGAACACAAGGTTGGACGTCAGCGCGCGCTGGATATTGAAGCTCCAGCGTTGCATGTAGGCGTTCCGCCGCTGCGGATAGAAACTGGACAGGGCGAGGCCGAGATTGGTGGCAAGCCCAGCCGAGCTTCTCTGCGCCCGCACAAAGCCATCGGGGAACGGGTTCTGCAAGGTGGCCCGGAAGGTCTGTCCGTTGTCACTGGACGGATTCATGTTGGTCCGCTGATTGAAACCGAGACGCGAGGCGTCGGCCCGGTCCGAACCGAGCGGCTCGAAGAAAATTCCGTAGCCGGCGCGCAGAACCGTCCGCGGAGTCATCTGCCAGGCGATGCCCACGCGGGGCGAAAAGTTGTTGCGATCCGGATCCCAAAGGCCACGCGGCTGCCCCCCGACGTCCGCAAACAGCAGTCCGCCGCGGAGCCGGAAGGCTTCCACGGGAACCTCGGGAATCGGGCTGCGGGCATAGCCGGCCCGTGCGGCCGCATCGGCGGGATTGGGGCTGGTCAGGTCGAGGCCGCGGTTGGCCCGGTTGAACCGCTCGGTGATTCCCTGCTCGAGTTCATAGCGCAGGCCGAAATTCACCGTGACGCTCCGCGTCACTTTCCAGTCGTCCTGAACGAACACACCAAAGTAACCGGACTTCTCCGCCTGTGAGTCGTTGACGTCGATGAACCCCGCCGTCGGGAGTCCGAACAGAAAGCTCGCCAAGCCCTGCCCGATCGGCGCCACCGGCGAGTTGTCGAGCGGCCCGCGCGTCCATGCCTGGTTGAAGGTGAACGAGGGCGAGTAATTCCCGTAGTCATAACTGTTGTCGAACAGAACCCGGTACTCACCGCCATAGCGGATGGTGTGGTTGGATCGGGTCTGCGAGACACTGCCCCCCACAAACTGCGATGTGAAACCGCTGCTCGAAGGCAGGTTCGTACCGATGCTGACCATGCCGTCGATCTCGATGGCCGGCAGCGAGGTGAGGTTGCGATCCAGGCGGTTGGCGAGCGAAGCAGGAAAGCCGAGCGATGTCAGATCGAGTCCAAGCGTTGGCGGACCAGCCGTATTCGCCTGCCGCGTGATCCCGTAGCGCAGGTTCGCCACCGTGTCGGAGCGCACGGCCCAGACGTAGTCGAGGGCCCCCGAGTTGTAGCGGAGCCTGGTGATGTTGCCAAGCGCGTCATTGTTCAGTGTCCGTCCCTGGTCGCCCAAGGTCTGCATCGTCGAAACCGAAACGTAGAACCGGTGCCGGTCGCTGATAACATGATCGGCGCGCAGCATGTGGCTCCAGTAGTCGATCTTGGCGCCCGGCGCCAGGCTGAAGTTGTTGCGGAAGTCGGCTGTGCCCGCGGCGTTGGGCAGCGGGTAATAGCTCAGCAGGTTGCGCGCAATCGGGCTGATGCGGCTTGCCGGGATGACATTGCCTGGCAGCGGCTGGCGCTGGAACCGGCCCCCTGCGACCGGCACGACTGTCGCCGGATCATAGATCTGATACGAGGATCCCAAAGCCAGAAGGCGCGAGAAGTCTCCCCGGCGCTGCTCCTCGGTGGGGACCGTCGTATTGGCCTGATTGTTGAAGTTCCGCGTCATGTAGTCGTTGCCGTAGCTGACAAACGTCCGGTTACTCCCGTTATAGAGTTTGGGAATGCGCACCGGCCCTCCCAGATGAACACGGTAGCGATTGGTGAGGCTGGCCGGCCAAAGCCGGGACCGCTTCTCGGCGAACGACTCGCCGGCCCGTGTCGTCGAGGTGTCGTACAGGTTGCGGTTGGTGAAAAACGGATGGGTCATCAGCGGGCGGCTGAGATGCGAATACCAAAACGTTCCGTGATACGCGTTTGTTCCCGACTTCAGAACCATGTTGACGTTGGCGCCCGCAAACCTCCCCACCGATGCGTCATAGGCCGCTGTCTGAACACGAAACTCCTGAATCATCTCGGGGGGCGGCTGAAAGGCGATGGTCCCCTCGCGCTCCATATTGGGGATTCCGTCCAGCGTGAACTCGGTGTTGCGAGTGCGCGTGCCGGCCACTGCGATATCCGAGACCGAACCGCGCGCCTGGGGAAGCCATCCATGCATGGGCGCGTTCGTCGAAATCACTCCCGGCGACAATTGCATCAGGTAGTTCACGCCTCGGCCGGCCAGCGGCATCTCGGTGATCATCCGATTGTCGACGACCTGTCCGAGGCTGGCGGTTCCCGTTTCCAGAATCGGCGCCTCCGCCGTGATGGAAACGCTCTCCGCAAGCGAGCCGACCTCGAGTTCGATATTGATCTCAGCGATGTCGCCGACCCGCAGCGTCAGACCGGACCGGTTATGCTTCTTGAAACCGGCGAATTCGGCCAACAGTGAGTACGAGCCCGGCAGCAGGCTCGGCAGGTCGTAAACACCTTCTGTGTTCGTAAGGGTCTCCGCAGTGATCCCGGTCTCGGTTTGTGTGACCCGCACGGTCGCCCCGGAGATGGCGGCCCCCTGCTGGTCAGTAATTCGGCCCGTGAACCGCCCGTAGGAACTCTGACCCCACCCGAAAGAGGACAAAAACACGACCCAGATGCACACCCAAACCATGGGCATCATACTAGCACAGCGGAAGAATACGTAAATCCCGCCCACAGTCTTTGTCTCTACGCGCGATGAACCTGAGGCGAGGCATGGATTCTCACGCAAGATGAGCCTGAAGGGGGTCGGTGTGCTGGTTCAGCGTGAAATGGAGAGCGGGCGTTCTCCGCTTTCTAGCAGGTCGCTGAAAAATCGCCTTTGCTGAGCCGGAAATTGTTCCGTTTTTCGATTTTTGCCTCAGTGGAAGGTGTCGAGACAGGAACTGCGGGCTTCCTGCTCGCCTTCCAGCGGCCATTG